>Ga0209489_101509_pt1 | contig 47835 bp, 27 predicted proteins | sample SiratrowhiteBW_FD_187527 | JGI IMG/M metagenome (GOLD analysis project Ga0209489, IMG submission 187527) | Root nodule microbial communities of legume samples collected from California, USA - Siratro white BW (SPAdes) (version 2) | ecosystem: Host-associated > Plants > Roots > Nodule | place... | reverse complement strand
TAAGAATGAAAAAGAAAAATCATTACTTTGTTAGATCGAAAGAAAATTTTGATTTTTGAAAAAAAAAATTAGGCCGGTATATTAATATTACACAGATGATAATTTTTGTTATGTGTTACCACCACGCAAAGAACATTAAAAAAATTGTCAAAAGTGTTTCACAAACATGACGCATACCTATTTATTTTTTGAGTCACACTCTTATTCCTCATGAGCCTACTATGTGCAACACACCCGACACTTCTCACTCTTTGAAACCCCATTCAAATAATTCCATTTTTGTGTCAAAACGTACATCTCTACCATGTGAAGCTTTCTAAATCGATCATACCCATCTCTACCTTAAATTATTTTCTATTTTGTCTCACAAATGAAAATATGTTATTGGTGCACACTTTACCAAATAAATTGACGTAGTGTAATTTCATAAAAGCTATATCATGACTCCAAAATTCAACGAAAACAAAAAAATCCTTATGATTCTATACAGTAGGAATATTGACCGTAACATCCAAAGTTTTTGTTTAAAATATTAGGTAGAAGAGAGTAACTTAATCTCTTTTAAACTTAGTTTAAAATATCTTCGTTGGAGAAAATTTGTTCAACCATTTTGTCTTTAATTAGCAAAATTATGTAAAAGATGATTTTTTTTTTTTTTTGCATAATTTCGTTAAGTTATTTTAAAGTTTTTTGGGCCATTTTTTAATATGTTTAATAGATGTCAAATATGCTCTACGTGATTTTCAACCTTACACCTAAAATTTTGTCTCTAAAGTTAATATGCTTAGTAGACGAAGGATGCACTCAGCAAATTTTTTTCTTGTTCGTGGGAGTAAATTCACTCGGAGGACAGAGCACGCACTGAGCGAAATTTTCCCTAGAAGTGAAGTATAGTATAACCATAAATCAAAATTTTCAATTTTAAGATCCACTATACTTTCCTTTAATAAATTCACAACTTTTACTATAGATTTATATACATATATTACAAGCTTCAAGGGTTATATTCATATGGAGCTTTCTTAGAGTATCTTTGATGATAAATTTATATATGTCTCGAAAAGAAATAGGAAAAATGAGATATACATTAGTTAAAATGATATAGCAGTAAAATAGAAAGATAAAATAGGTCATCATATGATAGATTCCAAAAAGTATGTATTAAACAAAATTTGGCTTCTTTAGTTTGTAGAGAATTTCTAGAAAAATATATTGCAACATTAAAATATTATTAAGATTATTATCCAGAAATATAAATGAGTAATCACAATACCATTCTTCCAATAATCAAAATAATCTGTTCTATTCATTTAAATTCTCAATGATCAAATTATCCATTTGTATATATTCTAATAAGGTACATGATCATGAGACTCATCTACAAAATGGAATAAAACCACATAGGTGCAGTATAATCACAAATTCAATAAAAAATAATTTATCCACAAAGTGGAATCAAAGCACATAAGATGCAATAAATTTAGAAATTCAATTAAGAATCAATTTATCAAAACCATTGAACAAAATCAATAAAAATCAGATTTAAGAAAAATAATTTAAGATGTGAGGCTTAGGGGTACCTCACCAAAATAAAAAATAGTCACTATGTGCATATATCTCATTTCTCTTACCTTAAAATTGGAGCAGGATGTTCTTTCTTTCTTTCTCTCAATAAGTTTTTTCTTAAGTATTTTTCTTTTAGTTTTTGGTGTGTTTTATACAATCTCAAGTTCTCTATTTATAGAGGGTTGGTAATCATTATCTTTGATTTAATTTCAAATGTATTGTTATGATTTAATTAAATTCTAAGAATTTAGAATTTAGTTTTGTCTTGTATGACATAAGTGGTGAGATAAAAGTTGATGTGGCAATAGTAAGTAATGAGAAGTGGAGTCCACATAGTTGTTCCTTATCTTTAGCATTAAATGTTTATAGATATTTATCTTTTGAAACTTATCTCTTTAAGAGATAAGTTTTCTACTCTTTACAAAGTTATTTATCAATAAAATTCCTTCGTTTGAATTTTCCATAGTCGGAAGAATAGATATTATATATAAAATATTTTAATTGTGACATTAATATGACATTAGACAATATCTGATAGACTAAAACATCAGGTGATAAATGATAGAATGATAGACTAAAACATCAGTTGATAAATGATAGAATGATAGACTATGACATCAGACGATAGATGATAGACTATGACATCAGACGATAGATGATGGATTGTAGACAATAGACGATAAACAATGTCTATTTCCTTTTTTGCCTTTAATCCTCTAATTTCTATATAAGAGTGTTATAGTTTGAAGATAACTTATACAATTGCAATTTGTATTAGATGATTTGGAAGTATAAGAGATAATTTATGTTTCTAATAGACTATTTGTTTGTATATAGAAAAAAATATTGCATTATGTGTGTATAAGTATTACCATACTACAAATTTTGGGATGTTACAAGACTATTTAGCAAACCATTAGACAGTCTAGTTATGTTAGGTGATTCAAGGTTCTTTTAGATCATTTCATGGTCTAGTATGGTTTCGATGATAACAAACACTTCAAGTAATTATTTGGAATTCAATATAAATATGTTTTATGCAAAGGAATTGTGCGACTTTTAGCATTAGATGGTCAACCCTGAATTAGACAATCAAACTTCTATGCATAGAGTATTTGAGTAATGAGGCAAGACATATACATGCAAAGGAACATAGGACAAAAAACATTTTTGGTATCTTGACAATGATATCGGGTATTATTTGAGGCATGAAAGTTCGGAGTATTCAACCAAGGTATAATTTATCATCACATAATTCAACAATCAAAGTATAACAAGTATGGTAGGTGATGTCAGATTCAAACTGAGATATAATGGCATCAGAATCTAACCGATATATTGTGGTAACACAAAATCTAACACATTCTAATTTGATATATGACAGGTAAAGTTGGTTATGTTAACTGAGATGCAATATTGACTCAAAATCTAATTGAGGCACTATGCTCAATCGAAAATAAGTTACAACCATGTATTGTTGTCTCAGAATTCAACCGAAAGACTTACACTAGAGTGCATTTTTTGAAAAATCAGAATCTAACATTCTCTTAATTACTTTAAATACGATTAAAACTAGTATCTTAAACGAATTTAAACACTTATTTGATTTCAAAATCAAATACTCTAGCCAGTAATTCAAATTTATCTCTGTTTAAGAAAGTTCTCAAAACCTAAACATTATGAAAATTCACTATATATTTTGAAATTGTTCTTAGTAGATTATACTCTTAATTTCTTTCAAATTCAAATACTAATTAACATGATCAATAATTAAATCAAATATTACAATCTTATTCTTCAACATTTAAACGGTCTATGTTTCTATAAGCTTTTTGAATTCAAGGTTTTGATCATTAGTGCTTATGGAAATTATTTGAAAAAGTTATACGTTTTTTATTCAGTATATTCTGTGTGATTTGAAATGTTTTCCATTGTAGATTATGTCTTTATTACATAAAATAGAAAACAAAGTTACTCTTTCTATATTCAGTGTCTAATGAGAGAGTGAAGAAGATTTCTATATTCAGTGTCTAATGAGAGAGTGAAGAAGATGAAGATCTATTGCCCTTGGAATTTTCATTCAAATCTCTCAAACGGCTATATTCTTTAAGGATATATTTACAACATTTAGTTTTGAATTTGAAGTAGAGAATAAAATGAAGTAATTCACACATTAAAAGGTGTAAAAAAATCCGAGCATTTACAACCTATAAGCTACTTTAGAGTGTTTATCAATTTGGGTTGTATTAAACAATTTTGTAATCCTTCACAGTTGTAAAGTGAATCTTGTGAGCTTTAGTTATGCTCTCTTTGAGAGTGTTCTTCTTCTCATTTTGAGTGGTATCGGTCTTAGGGGGAGATGAAGATTAGTTTAACCTAGAGAGGTTTGTGTACTTTGTGTAACCTGGAGAGGTTTGTGTACTCGTGGTAACTTGGAGAGATTTGTGTACTTGTTGTAAACATTTAAAGTATAGTGGAACCTCTTCGATAGTTTGTTCAAGGGAGAATTAGACGTAACCCAAGTGGTAGGGTGAACCAATATAAAATTGTCTTATTTGTGCTTATTTATTCTTGTACCAATCAATCTTTCTTGGTGTTTTTCTTTGCAGGGATTTAAGTTAAGGTTCCACTTATCCTCTTTTTTGAGCTAGTTGTTGATACGCAATACCTTTTTCCAATATTGCCCTCAGGAGTGAATATACTCAACAGATTAGGGATGATGCACTTAGCAAAATTTTCCCTATTGAATACCTTTTTTCCAACCTTACTCTTGGGAGTGAGTTTGCTCAGTAAACGAGGAATGTAATCAGTAGATTTAAGGCAATGTGGCAAAGCAAGTTTTAGCAATTCACTCAGTGGATTAGCCTCTACTAGCTGAGTATAAATAGCCCTAAGTTATTTTTTTTGCATATTCTTTAGTAAAGCTTTGGAATATAAGTTATAAAACCAATTTATCTCAAATAATGAAAATCTTTTGTAAAGAAATTTGAGAAAGATCATAAAATAAATTTCAATAAAATATTGAGAAAAGAATATTTTCAGGATTGTAAGGGTTAGGGGTACCTCATAAAATTACAAAATAAAATACAATACACACACACATAGACATATATATATATATCCTTTCCCCACCTTGAGAGTTTTGAAGTCGAGCTTCCGTCATCAATGTTCCCCCACACAAGTTTGTCTCATTCTTTTCTTTCATTATTTTCTTATGTGTTGTGAATTCTCAAATAATGTATTTATAAAGAGATCATGACTAACTACTATTCACTTGTAACCACATGATTTTAATTAAACTAATTCTTTCGAATCTAGTTTGGATTTGGCTATAAAGAGATAAGTACTAAGATGTGAAATATATCTGGTAAATAGTAAGAAACACATATTCGTTGTTATCTATAATAGTGTTTGTGAAAATATATTTACTTAGACTTTTCTAGTCTTTCTATGAAATAGGCCTTTAAACTTGTCACATCATGGTAAAATTCTGGTAACTCTTCGTAAATAAACAAAACTTACTATCATTGATTTCATCTAATAATCTATAGACAATTGTTACTTCATTCTTCCAATGTCTTGTTGCAATTTGTATCATGATATCAATTGTTGGGGTGTTTAGGATCTAGATCAACCTCTTGGAAGATCAAGAACAAACCCCAACAATGAAAGGAATGAAATAAGCGCAGCAATGGAAGACAATGGTTAGCATATGGTGCGACAAAGAGAGAAATCAATGGATTTACAAGTATGAAAACATGAAACAAAAAGAATTGAAATGTAAAAATGGAATGAGGAAGAAGATGATTGAACATGTCACCTTCAAGATTAAAAATCTTCAAGAATGAGTGAAGGAGGATCTGCCACTTGAGAAGATTTCTCAAGATAAGAATCAAAGAAAAGAGTAGAGACACAACTCAAGAACTCTCGCAATTTCTCAAAGAAATTCTCATTCATTCAGCTTCATATTTTTACAATGGAAAGCACTCCCATTTATAGCCACGATATCTAGCCAAACAAGGAGTCTCAAAAGACAAAAAGAGTTAACTACACTTAACTATGTTTAAGCTAAACTAATCCCTTGAAATTAGGGAAATGCAATTGGTGGTTACTAAAGTACATGGACGTAATGATTATAATGGATGTACTAGGTAATTATTATAAATGTGTCTTGAAACTTGAAGAGTCAAAGATGACTTAAGTAGCCTATGTGAGGTGCATGTGCCTACTTAAGTCTTCCAAAAGACACTTCAAATTTAAGATCAATTCTCTTAAGTTTGTACTTTTCTCAAGTTCTTTCTAATTTATACAATTTACAATCATTTATTATTCTAATTTCTTCATTCAAATACTCTAAGACTCTTTTCTCTTTATTTCTTCATCTACATATTCATTTGTCATGTTTCTTTTATTAATCTTCATATCTTCTCTTCTCTTTCTTCAATAAATTATTCCTCATTCTCAAATGTATCATATCATCTGAGGTTTCTAAGATTAGATGTAGAGATTAAACCATCAACACAGAAGCCATTCGTCCACGTTATAAATTTCTACGAGATAAACTCTTCATCTTCTGCGTCTGAAGTCCTTTTGCTCTAACCTCTGGCTTCAGTATCATTTGACGACTTATAATTCATCTATTAAGTAGAAATTTGACGTTTCTTAGTTACTGCCTTTGTTTGGCAATGTACACTTCATTGCAGACCTACCATATATCGTCTATTCTCCTAATATAAGATTTAACTCTTCAAATTTGATCAAAGGGTGTAATAATTTATATTTTAAATAGTTGTATAAAATTTGGCATGTTACAATTCTCTTGTGATTTTACAATGAATTATGAGGTTTCTCTTCAATAAATTTTTGTTCTTTACACTCTTTGTAACAATTGTACTTTATTGTTGGTTTTTTTGAAACCTGTTTTCAGGAAAATTAATTATTTTTGAATGCTTTTTGAGAATTCAAATGTTTTTCCTTAATTATAGTTCTTGGTTAGTTCGCTTAGTCTTAATCAATTTCTTATACATTTATTCAAGAGATAAAAGATATACATCTCATTAAGTAGACACTTGGAGATGAGGTGACACTAGTAGAAACAACATTTTTTACATCGGTTCTAGAGGACATTCTACATTGGTTCCAAAACCGACATAGATGTAGGCGACGTAGAAAGTCTTGGACTTTTTACGTCGGTTCTATAACCGACATAATATTTGCATATACTACATCGATTGATAAATAAATCACTGACGTAAAATACCAATCTTAATAACGCTCATGAGGAGATACAACATCGGTTACGACTCTCAACCGACGTAGTATCTACCCTATTGCTTCGGTTGGGAGCACACAACCGACGTAATATCTTTATGTTTTTAAAAACAAAATTCCCAAATTTTCTAGAATTCTTTGATAAATCTCTAATACATACATGGAAACACCACAACAATTTCCAGAATATTTTGACAAGTATAGAGAGGTGAAATAAAAAAAAAAAAGATGTGAAAAGTACTAAAAAAATAAAAAAAATAGTAAACGATGGAATTTTGAAAAATTTTTTGTGTTCGAATCTCCTTTGAGGATTGCCCAAAAGCTTCGTTACATCATTTCGAGCAACTTTCATTTTTGGAGCTTCTCAATCTGAGCTCTTTATCAAAAGTATTAACTGTTTCAAGTTTTTTTATCCTAAATTTTTGAAATCCTAGATCTATGATAAATCTATACAATGTAAGAACTATACCATCAAATATACACTAAATCAAGTTGTTGATAAAAAATTTGGGTCAAAAATATAAATTTATAACTATGTTTAATGAATTTTACAAAACTACTAACCTCTTGCAAAAAGAAGCGGCAAGGGACGTCGAACCAAGCATTCATGGCGACGGAGAAAGGCTCACGTATCAAGTGACAAAACCCAATCGAGACAACCGCGAAGCTTGCGCACGCCAAATGAACCCTAGCAAAACCAATGAACACAAAGATTCAAACCAGTGAGAAGAGAAAGTGGCACCACGCGAAATGCAAATAAAAGCCAGTGAGAAGAAAAAGTGACACCACGCGAAATGAACCCACAATGCGAAATAGGAGAAGGCAATGAGACTTAGTGAATCGTAAGAGAAAAATGTTGCCCATGAGTCAAAATGCCTAATTTTAACTTGAGGGACATTCTACGTCTGTTGAGAGCTCCCAACCGATGTAGTATCTACCAAATTTTATCCAATTTTCCCCAAAATTCACTCACATTCCACGAGGAGGATATTACGTCGGTTGGAAAGTCCCAACCGATGTAATATGGGCCACATACTACATCAATCGGGACCTTCTAACCGATGTAGTATCTTCAGCGGCATTACAAAGTTTTCAAATTTCAAATTTTTATTTTTTCAATCTTTTCTAGGTTAGTTATGAGTGGCAATCGACATAATATGGGCTACATAGTACGTCGGTTGGGACATTCCAACTGACGTAGTATATTTAGTGCCATTACTAAGTTTTCAAATTTTTAATTTTTAATTTTTCAATCTTTACTACGTCGGTTATGAGTGATAACCGATATAGAATATGATATATTACATCGAGTTTGAGTTAACCGACGTAGTATCTCTTCAAATATCTACAAAAATGCCACCATATTTTTGTTTACGCCGGTTTCGTATTAACTGACATATTATCCTATTGTAGAATGTGTTTTTTGTACTAGTGTGAGATATTGAACATATTAGTAGATGCTTTGCTTATAAGTTTCTGTTGAATTGAGTTCAATTCTGTGAAGAGAATTTAGGGATAATAATATTAAGAAAACCTAGGAAGAATTTGCTATAAAAGAACTTGAGATTCAACCTATTTTCTTTATTAATTTACATTGTCTATTTTAATTTCCTACATAATAATCCTCAGATCTTGTTTTACACTTGCACTGAATATCATATTTACTCACTAAACAGTCATTATAATTATCACTTTTGCAACAACATAAATCGTGGCCTAAAACGTAAAAATGGTGGTCTAAAGTTTAGCCAACAATTTTTCATTTGTGGTCTGTGTTGCCGTTTGTAATAGGCAAAATAGTTTCTATGTTTTTAGCCATAACAGTCATGAAAAAAAGATAACCTAAGTTTCTATGGTCAATTTACTTATTTCTAACCTAATGAAATCAAGAACCCTAGAGATACACAACATTACCTAACCTAACAAAAAGAAAAATATTGGACTGAGCGAGAAAAATGAGGGATAGATCAACATACCCTACAAAGGTGGAAGGCGAAACACGACAATGATGAAGAATGACGGTGATGAACTGACGATGGCGAACGTAGGAGACGCAAGAGTACGAGCGAGGGTTTGCTCTTCGTCACGCAAGAGACACAGGAGCCACACAGGGAGAATGTGTGTTCTTTTCCTTGGCATGATTGAAAAGAGCCACTTAGTTTCTATTTTCACAAGAGAGGGAAAGTATTCTTTTGCGCATAAAAATTTTCTTTTAATTAAGGCCATGATTTTTTGTTTGTAGCATAGATTTTAAAAGCAACATATACATAGATATTGTCTAAAGCATCAACGTTTACTAAACCGTGTCTTTTAATACCTTTTAACCCACATTTATAAATCTGTTATTTTTATTATGTTTAGGCAACATTTTTATATCCGTAGTCAAATTTAGTGTTGTCTAAAGTCATATTTATTGTAGTGTATAAATGGATGTTCAGTGGATGCCTCAACAACAAAACTCGACAAAACCATTATTAAGGAAGATAAAATTAGGCTAAAACTTAGCCTCTTTGAAATCAACCCTAATCCATCTCGAGTTTGATTTTCGGCAGGAGCAATTAGCATTTTATTCAATTGCAACTTATTTTTTTTTAAGAAATTGCGCATATAATATCTATACCTACATCTATTTCAAAAACCGCACATATGTGAGTCAACAATATTTTTATTAGAATCTAATAATTGCTTTGTTGATACTTTTTTTTCTTCGTTTATATAATTCAAATTGATTTTTTTTTATTGCTAATTAAAGCAAAAAAAGTCTACAAAAAATTGTTTATTTTTTGTTGAATATTTTAATTAAAATCTTGTTTCAAATTCCATTAATATCAATCACATCTCGAATAAAAAACCTTTACATATGAAAACTTAAGTGAGCTTTTCGATCCTGTGGCCGTTTGGCTCATTTGATCCCATGTGGTCAGGATCTACCCATTTGACAGGTCTATCAGGGAAGGTGAGTATCCAAATTTGATTCAGTCGTCAAAATTTGTATTTATCTTATTCTTTTGTATCTCTATTTTATAGTTATATCGCACTGGCCTTCCCATTTATTTTTATCTTCTCATCCATCCTAAATCTAAGCACAAAACAGAAACGGTGCAACAAAAAAAAAAATTAGAACAATAAAAGAGAAGCTGTGAAAGTGATATCCATTCTGAATTGAACCGACAAGTTGATTTAATTTATCCTGTGTACAAACAAAAGCAAAAACAATTCACAAGACCAACAACCTTCACTCTGCATCTTCTAATAAAATAATAGCATCACCAAAGCAAAACAATAGTTCATGATTTCAACATGCAGGCTACGTGCATTGCGCTGCTCCGCACAGCACGCCTTAATTAATTTCCTTTGAACATCATGCATCATCTTCATCCATCATCTTCTTCTGCTGTTTTGGACTTTTATTTTTTTTGCTTCACAGTAAAATTAAGAAATTATACGTAATATAAAGTAAAGATGAAAGTGGGGTAGAACGATATGTACTGTGGTGGGAATTTGGCAGGTTGGTTAATTATGTTCTCCTTTTTCCAACGGATTGGTGAGACTTCCCTTCAAACAACTCATCAATGTAAGACTCAATGTCTTCAGGTTGGTACTTTATATACTTCTCTGTCTGTCTCCCTGGGTCAAAAGTCTGGGCGAACCTCGCAATGAATGATCGGTACGCCGGGATAATCACTGCAGAGATGGAAACCCTAAGCTCCGACTGAAGCTGCTCGTCCTTCACCACCCACGAGCTCTGCGTCTTGTGAATCTCGTCGAACAATGCGTTGAAGCTCTTGAACCTCTCCTTCAGCACCGGCTTGTGCACCTTCCCATTCACGGTCAACCCTTCGTGGTTCAGACACTGCAGCACCCTGCTCCACGTCTCCCTCTGGTAGTTCTTGTGGTAGTTTCTCAGCTCCGAGGACTTCTTCCTGATCCAGTTGTCGCCCACCACCTTGCTCATATCGCTAGAACCCTTTATCTTCTGCAGAATGTACCTCCCATTGTTCATCATGAAGAAGTTGCTCAGCGCCACCTCTTTGTACAGACGCGCCTTCCCCTCCAGGCTCGAGTCCAGCAAGTCCATCACCCTCAACACCTGTGTTGCGAATGGAGATCGTGCTTCCTTGTCCCAGCCACTCTCCTTTTTCTGCTCTGCAGGCTTGCTTGTGGAATCTGCACGGTCCATCTTCGCATGCTCCTTGAAAACCTGCTCTAGGGTTTCCTTGTAGTCCCCTGCTATGTTGAGATAGTTCATGATGTAGCGTGTCAGGGGGTGCACTGCGCCACCGGGAACGGCAGATTTCGCGGTCTCCGATTTAATCTGGTTCTCCAGGTCGCAGAAGATGTAGATGGATGCCTCGCCGAGTCTGGACTTGGCAAGGGACATCTCTGTCTTCATCTCCTCCACGGACTCTTCTGGAAAGAGTCGGTCCACGCAGGGAATCACCTCGCAGAGGCTCTCGTACATGTCCAGGAGCTTGAAGAGCTTCTCTCCGGCTCGCTTCGTCATGGCGGCGCCCTCCGCGAAGTTGAGAAGCTGAATCACCACGCCGCGGGAGAGGCTGCTGAAGAGTCCCGCCGCCACGCTGTGGTTCTCTGAGAACACGGCCTCGGTCAGCTTCCGCTCGCCGGGGAAGTACACTGTCGCGCACTGCTTGAGCGTGTTGATCCAGGCGGGGATCATGTCCCTGGCCAGAGTCTCCCACGGCACCTTCGTCACCATCTCGTCGATGCTGATTCTCTCTAGCCCTAGCTTCTGGTTAATCTCCTCGAAGGCGTTCCTCCGCGAGATGATATACACCTGGCAGCACTCCGATTCGTAGCCGCCGGATAACATCTCTCTGGCGATCTTACTTAGGCTGGCAATCGTCTCCTCCGAGTACCCCGGGAAATTCGTGTCATGTTCATTACCTTGTTGTTCTTGCACCACCTCTTGTTGTTCCGATGCCGCCATGTGTTGTTTTCCTTTGGTATCGACGCTGTTCTGATTATTCCCTCCGGGATCCAATTCGGTTGGGATTCTGGATTCTTCCATCAGAAACCGGAAGTCCTCCTCCAAATACGTCATCAAACGCTGGTGGATTGAGGTAATGCGGTTCATCATCGAAACCTGTGCACCGCTGATCTTCTCCGGTTCGTGATCAGGATAATTATCAGTCACCAATGTCATCAATTTTGAAAACCGATTCGCGCTGTCCAACAACCACGAATCTTCCTCCGACACCTCGCCCCATTTCGGTTTACCTTCACCTGCGTCGTATTTCATTATCTTCTCTTCCACCAGATCCAAGTACCTTTCAGTGAAGTCAGGAATCTCAAAATTCTGCGCATTTCCATCGTTGTTTAGACTCCTCACGAATTTGTCAGTCTCTTGAGCAAATTTCTCGAGACTTGGCGGAGTAGACGCGGCGGATTCTTCTTTCTTCTGTTCCTCCTCCGCCTGACCACGCGACGTCGAGGACGACGGTTCCGCTTGGGCGGCGGCACCGTCATGTTTAGCATCGGGAGGAGGCAGCGAGTCACCGGCGTTGTTAGCGCCAGAATTGTTTGCAAGGTCATTATTCTCCATGATGAAGGTAGTTAGTTACGGAGATGACGGTTATGTTTTCCTCCTCGGCGAAAGAGGTAAGGGAGAAAAGGTGTTTACAAGTGACAAATGCGAATGCTGAGGAGAATCATACGTTTGTTGTCTTTTGGTTTTAAAAAAAAAAAATATAATAATTGAATAATTGTTTCTGTCCTTTTATTGTGAGGGTGAGTGGTTGACCGTTGACGTTACTTGTTTTTTTCCCCTACGTCGTTTCGTTTGTGCGTCTCACTAACTTCGGTTCGTTGAATTGATAGCGATGGGTAGTGAGAGGGAAAAAGAGAGATGAACCTTTGCGCTTTTATTATTGCCTTGTTTGTCGGAGGCGGTGCGTAATGCGCGCCACTCACACCAATGAGCGGGTTCGGATCTCAATAATAAGATGCGGGTATGGGTCGGATCCAAACCCGATAAATCTCGATGCTACGCGTTATGCCAAATAAAGAGCGATTGAGATTTGTGACAACACTTCAGATCCGGCTTAACAGGGAGCTGAGTTAGCTGAGCTTGATAACTTCTAAACAAAAAAGAAAAATCGAAATTGAAGTGAGAAAGATAGAGATAGAGTGAGAATGAGATATGGCGGAGGTAGAAAGAGGCGAATGCTGTTGCAACCGTTTCTGGTTTTGTGTGCGACGGTGACCGGTGTGGGATTGTTGATGCTGGCGCTGAGGCCGTTGGATCCTCCAATCACTGTCGATTTTCCGAGGGATTTCGAGCTCGGAGATTCGAACAGCTCGAGCTTCCATGGCGGCGGCACGGGCTTCGTCAGAGAGAAACCGTGCGCGACGGTGGAGGACATGGGGAAGGATTTCGAAAATGGTGTTTTTGGGAAGCAAACGCTGAGAGTGAGGAGAATTATCGAGGACCACTTCGTCCTGAACGGTGCTTCCTTCTTCTGCGCTTGATTTACCATTTCTGCGTTTAATAGCATGAAAAACGTGCAGTGACTGTTTCTTTGAGTTTCTCTGTTATGAGGAGCGAATATTAATTATTTTGAAGTTTCTCTTTTAAGGCGTGGATGATTTAAATGAATATCAGGCGTGCTTGTGGGTACTTGGTAATGTTGTCTCCAAGTTTCTGTTGTTTGTTTTGATTGAAGGTTAAAGGAATGCTTTCATTTTAACATAACTTGTTTAAGAAAGGGTCTCTTGTATGACGACAATTTATGGATAGTTTTGATACTTCATAGTTTTTGTGTCTGTGATTATAGTTTGCCATTTTGGGTTTTAAGTAATTGTTCTGTTTTTTAATAAGCCGTTATTGTCAGTGTAGTTACACTTATATCTAATGTAACAAATGCATTATATTTCAGTAAAAAGTTATACAAACATTTCTAATGTTTTCAATCATCATACATCTAGTTTACTCTCGAGACTATTGCTCGGCTGTGAAAGTATACACTTGCTTGTTTATGGAGCATTCATGACTAGTGATTATCTAAGTTAATTTTTCACCTTTTATTTTTTCATTCTTTTTTTTTTTTTTTTTTGAAAATAATCTCAATTTATAGTTGCGCATTTCTCAGTGAGGTTCATGGCATAAATGTATGAATAGGAACCATGTGCTTCTGCAAAAACAGTTCTTGAATCAGAAGATATTGAAACTTTTGTTACAGGTGCTTCGAGAATCAGGAATTTGCCACCGGAGCAGTTCTGTAGTCATGGATTTGTTCTGGGAAAGACTGCCGAGGCAGGCTTTGGGAATGAAATGTACAAGGTCTTAACTGCTGCAGCACTGAGTATAATGTTAAACCGATCCTTGATCATTGGCCAAACCAGGCATATTGGTTCTTTCCCAAGCCTTTCTTTTTCATTTTTAAGAGTTAACATTTTTATGATGGATGCATGAAGTCCTAACTAGCAGTTTATTTTAGGTTTGGTGGTATCCCTTTAAAATTGGGGCTCCAAACTCAGGGATTATTTCTGCATGAAAAATTCTATAGAAAACTGATATCTGAATCACTCATCGTCAGTCTTAAGGAGATACCTTAGCTACCTTTAGAGAATTACTGGCTATGCTTGTTATATAAATCTGTTAATTTTTTAAGCATGTGTTGACATCTTGTTCCAAAAACAATTTGGCAATATTTGAATGGAAACCTATATTTGTCATTTGACACATTGATATGTTTACAGCCACTCAGATATGAAAACCTAGTTGCCTACCATTGACGGATTTGTGAAACTGCTTCAATCTTGCAATTTATTGTCTGTATTATCTTTCCATTATCTGATTGCCACCATGGTTGTATATTTCAGAGGCAAATATCCTTTTGGGGATTACATTTCTTATTCCAACTTTACCTTTACAATGAAAGAAATAAAACATCTGTGGAGACAAAATGGTTGTGGAAGCAAATATGGGAGGCAACTGGTTATGAGGACTGATGATTTTGAAAAACCAGCTCAAACAAATGTTCTCTGTAGCAATTGGAAGGAATGGAAGCAACCTATCATATGGTAAACTGATATGGTTTTCTACTCGTTATTCTTCCAAGCATCATGTAATTAATATGAACCTTTTATTTTAGGTTTCAAGGAACCACAGATGCCGTGGCAGCTCAATTTTTCTTGAAAAATATACACTCTCAGATGAGGAATTCTGCTTTTGAATTATTTGGGGATCCTCAAGTCCTGGGATCTCAACCAAATGTATTTGGAGAGATCATGAGGGTTCTCGTTTCCCCTTCAAAAGATGTTGAGGCAGCTGTCAATTGGGCTATTGGTGGTGGGGAAAATCCTGACATTTCATTGCATATGCGGATGCTTATGAATAGGTAATATATAATTAAACTCTAATATCAATGAATTGGTACTATCGTGAGGAATGAAGCTGGTGAGGCCTACTGTTATATGGTCATGTTTCTTGTTATGTATTTACCTGTTCAATAAAATGACGAGTGAGCTATGTAGTAGCTTTAATAATAAGAATTGAAAATCAGAATCTATCTGATAATTGCATTGGAAAATGAAACCAAACACAACATAATTAGTTACATATAGATATCCCACAAACATTTAGACCATCTCCAATGGGAGTTTCTTAGAAGAGTTTTTTATCAATAAAAACATCATTTTAATATGGATCTCACAAACATGAGTTCTTTAAAATTGAAGAGAGTTACTTATATATAGAACTTGTCTTAATTTTAAAGAATCCATGCTTAGGGTACCCACATGATAATGTTTTTATTGATAAGGAGCAGTTGTAAAAAATTTTATTGGAGATGCTCTTAGAAGCTAAGCTTGCATTTGATATACCTTCTCAACTTTATCTATTTCAACATGAATTAAATTATAATTTGGAATAGCAACTAGTTGGCTTGGGATTGGTATCATCATTCTTGTTCCTTCCCCCCTATACCTACACAAGAATAGTGACCCTATATACGTGTCTGTGTATAATGCTCAGTCTCTTTTTTTCCTTTGTACATCAAACACATCTATATTTTGTTTATGGCCTTCACTGTGGCACTTATGTATAGTTATATTACACGTGTGTATATGATAGGCAATTAATTTCAACATCAAGGCAATATCTGTTTTTCTTTCTTTGAAATTGTATCAGAATATGTAAAATATATGATGAAAAATGAACTCCTTGTTCTTATAGAAATATCTCCGTTCTATACAGACAAACCCCTAACCACTTGTTGGAAACATTTTTATCAGTTTCTCATACACATGTATCTGACCCTCTCTTCATGAAGATACATTCCCTCTGGCAACTGTTAGATTAGACAATACTTGGAATGTCTGATACGGCACATACTTTGATATAATTTAGCTGGTGCTCTCTTTTGGGTCCTAGTATCTTTTAACCACAACATAAGAAAAAGTTAGTATTTTAAACATTGCATTGTATACAATGTATATTTGCCATCAACTCCTCCACTTTCTGTATGCATATAATATATATTAGGTACTTTGATTTGTTAGGAAGCACCGACACTGCTGTAGAATAGCATGTTGCCGTGTCCAAAACTTTTTTGACACAACACTTGTGAGACACTCCTTTGACATGTGTTCAACACTCCTCAACTATGTCACACCTAATTCTTTTTTCCAACACAAACACCTCTTCAACACGGCTTGAGGCACACAAGTAAAGAAAGTGAACCGACATCTATTCTTGGGTAAACACTTCTCAGACACTATTATTATAATAGAAAAAGTAAAAAAGAAATTAAAAGAAAACAAATTATATTTATAAATAATGCAAGACCTATTTTGGTATGCTCGTTTGTAAGATTTAACGAGTTGTTTAAACTATTAAGATACATGTTTCTTATTTAGAATTCTCTTGTGAGGTTGTTATTATGAGTGTAAATTATATAAATCTTAGTTCTGAATTGAGATTTATGTGATGTTGATTATACATACACACACACACACATATATATGTGTATGTATATATATATATGTATATGTATATCTATATGGTAGCAATGTCATTGTGTCCTATATTTTGGACATTAGCCGTGTCTGGGTGTTAGTGTTAGTGTCGTGTCCATGTTGGAGTTGGTACTTCATAACTAATTACTGGTTTTAGGTAATACTATTAATGATTGTTATTTTAATGAATTTATGTTTTAAGATAAAATAAACCTGATATTGATGATATAAGGGGACAAGGTTATGATCATGGGCCTAATCTGAATGACGAAATCGAGGAGTGCAAGAAGGATTGTTGAACATAAATCTTATAGCATTTTTAGTATCATTTAGATGACACAATTTGAACTTAGTTTTATGTGATATGGAATTTATGTTCTAGAATTATTTCTTTCTTGCAGTTTTATAACGTATTTGTTATTATTGCATCATCTATAAAAGAAAGAAAACTTCTGTGAGACAAATGGATGTAAATTTTCTATTAAATCATTATCTTAAAATCAATGAGAAAGTAGAATTGAAAGTGTGAAAGCAATAAAATTTCAAACATCAAAGTTAACATATGATTTGATTCAATTATCAAAATCTTGTTAACATCTTAAATTAAAAAGTGAAGTTGTGTTTAACAACTTAGGAGATTGAAAATTTGAATTTTTTAGGAATGAATCTTTGGTATGTGTAAGGTTCCTACACTAGAATAGTAATTATAAAAGAATAATTCCTCTGTTTTGGAAAGGAATTTATTGATATAATAAGGTAATTATGGAACAACAATAATAGGGAAGATATTTGGATTTTGAGAGGCCAATTCTCTCCTTACATTTCCTCTTCTCCCCTCTAGTGCTCTCTTATTCCTCTATTTATATTCTTATTCTCTCTAATCAATCCCTAAAATCACTGTTCTCAATCCCCCTTATTTCGTTATTTTATTCTTTTTCCTCTTATACATGTATTGAAAAGGGGTGATTTTCCCGTAGCTGCTGCTTGATTCTTTTACAGAATGATATTTTGTTTGCTATAAATTCTTAGTTAGATTCTACCATTTGAAGATAGGTATATAGATATTGCTATAGATAATTTAAGAGACCCTATTTATTGTTTATTTAAGGGAAAATGGATTTTCATTGGCTTTCTTCTCTTCCAAAGTAGTGGCCATTGAAATGAACATATAGCTGAAAGAGGGGTACCTATTCCTCTAGCAACGGAAAAAATTGCCCTTGGCTGCTAGTATTCCGAAGGAAGGTCACAGGCACACCCAACACTGGGCTTTTGTCAGTTTCATATTGGCTGCCAGTAGTCCAAAGGAAGGTCATGGATATGCACCTAACATTGGGCTTTTGTGAATCTCATAGTGGCAGGGACAAAGTTCTTGGTCCAAGCAAAAACTCTAAGAATCCCTAGAGACATATTCCAAGAACAAAATGCAAACCTTTAACTATAGGCCTTCCAAGAACCGAAGGTTTTCCAAGCAAGATCCAATTTCTTTTAGGCATCCTGGTCATTCACCGGTTTGTCTCCTTTTGACAAAATCACCCTAGCATATTTTGTGCAATCTGGGTTTCCATTACTTTATGCTAATATCCCTATCTCTTTGACACCTTTGAGTACTGTGTGCCCATTCAGCTACCATCTAACGTGATATTCTGTTTGAAGATATCAAATAATATAGCCTCTTGAATGGTGTAACAGTATCTTCAAATATAAAAATAACATAAAAACCAAAAAACATAAACGAAAAGCCTAGCCTTGTAATAAAATAGCATTGCATGCATATTTGACACACTATCTCTGTAAATTTTCAGTTTTTTTTTTCTCTTTGTTTTGGGATAGGAATGGTGTTCAACCTTCTGGCAGGATGTTCTTAACTGATTGATGTTTTTTCTATCATTTTTTTAAGGTCCATAAGAGCAGTACAGGCTGCACTACATTGCATCAAAAAAGCCATAAAGAGTCAGCACCTAATGTCAAGACCAAAGGTGGTTGTGGTGTCAGATACACCTACTCTTGTTGAAAGTATCATGCCCAATATAAGCGAATTTGCACAGGTAAGTTCTCAGTTCATGGCGTGAATCTTTTTTAGTACAACAATATCCCTCTAAAATTATTAGTAACAATGGAAATTACTGCTATGAAATTAGAGCAGCCTATCTGTTGTAGTAAATAAATTTTCTTCGTTACCTAGTTTTGTATTGCTTACTATCTGAACATGATGTTTGTGGTGGCAACTTGTGTGTCTTTTTTACCAGGTTCTTTATTTTGATTATGAAAAGTTCAAAGGAAATATCTTCGAAGGTTTGCCCAAGAAAGATTTTAGAGTGAAGGATTGGGGTCCAGCACCCAGATGGGTTGCTTTTGTGGATTTTTTTCTTGCATCTCGTGCCAAATATGCTGTTGTCTCTGGAGCTCACCGTCGTGTTGGAACTACGTATGCTCAGTTAATCGCTGCACTGGCTGCAACAAGGAATCTGGGTACATGCGCTGTTCTCACCCCTGCATTATCTGTTTTTATTTGTTTCTTCAAATATACCACTGAAGCATGTGCAAACTGTTTTGTTCAGGAGCGAACTCGTCTTCAAGTTTTTCATTTTTGAGCAGTTTCCACAGTAATATGTTAACTGGAGGTTTAAAGAATCAAATTGGTTGGGGCCATGTGTGGAACAGATATGCTGGACCGTTGAGTTGTCATAACCAGACCAATCAATGTGCTTTCACACCACTTCTCCCTCCTGGTTGGTGGGACGGCCTAATGCAGTCTCCTATTCCAAAGGATATTAATCGCCTTGCTGCCTATGGCATCCGGCTGTCTTCTCTTGGCACAGTTGATTCCGATTCCCTTCAAAATCACTGTAATTCAAGGAAAAATGTTGAGAGAACCATCACTTTCAGTACGTAACCTCTGGAAGTCACATATCATTGTATTCTTTATGGTATTAAACATAATAATTTATTAGTATAGAATTTGTTGCGTCATTCTTTTTTGTTTTTTCTTTGTTAGCTTCTATCAAGTTAAATGTAGTCAAACAAGTTTTATAGCTGTAAAAATGTAATTTTGAGAGTTTTAAGTTGTTACCCGGTTAGAGATAGAAAACGAGTAAAAGAAAGAAATCAGATTTTCCATTAGATTTATTGTTAGTCTAGGATGATGAGCATAGTACGGCATTTCATTAAGTTAGTTGGCAATTCTGAACCCTGTTCGATGTCCAGAATTGCATCCAAACGGCTATGATGTTCAGCAGGTAGCAGAGTCAGATGGCAATACCAGATCCGTTGGTGTTACCGCAGAATCCTACCCATGACTAAGGACACTTTGTATGAGATTGGAGCTCACATATGATTAGATGTAAGACTAAGAGGTTGAAGCAAGTTTTGAAGCACTAAGAGATCGATCAATTAGTATAGAATTTGCCGGAGATGAAATGTTGAAAAGTGTGAAAAGGAAGGACTTTAGTGAAAATATCAACAAGCTGATTGGTGGATAAAATAGAAAATAACTTCATAAAGCTAGATTGTAACTGTTACTTGACAATGTATCAATCAATATCCAGATACTTTATGCCTTCATGAAACATCAGATTTATTATCGAGATACTTTATGTCTTCATGAAACATCAGATATATTGTTATGTGTAATGTGTTTTGATTATCACAATACAAAGTAGTTGGTTTCGTGCAAGAGAGCTCGAAATCACATACTAAAAATATTAATCTTTTTGTCCAATTGTAAAATTGTTCATAACAGGCAAGGTTTGAATGAACCATTAGTCACTTTTGGGAAGTCAAGAGAAAAACTCTATCATTAGTTTTTGTTCATCAAATAAAATGGGCCATCTAACTTAGCTTTGTTTTTCAAGAATTTCCTCTAACTCTTAATGATTTCTTGACAAAAAAATCGTTGATAACAATCAAACCAAGATTTTTTTACCCCATGTCTTAATATGAATGTTGTTGTGTTCTCAATACAACACCGGATAAGGTCAAGATTAAAAATATATAAATTTATTGAATATGTTGTCCACTCCACAATGATAATAAAGAATCATTTGCAACATTATAGCCATTCAACTATCTCTACTAAGAGATGATTGGCCACTTATAATATTTAAAGGACTCTCTATTTGTATTAATGCACAACATATACAACAAATTTATTGATGCTAGCTCCCAAATCCAAAAAGGCTTTCCTCACAAGTAATTCACCTATGGTAGTTGGATAGTAATGCTGTCAAGATCTTTAGACTTTAAGAATAAATATTTTTGGATAATAACACTACAACTAGCCTCCAATTCTCTAGTGTCTTCCTTTGTAAACTTCCACTTCTTAGTCAAGAGCTCCTTCATAAACTTTGCATATGTTTCCATTTGTTTTAAAGCTTATGAAAAGGAATATTAATATGCAATTGCTTCAAAATCTCCTTTGTTCTTGCAGAGGCCTGGAAGGTCTTCGATCTCAGTAGTGGTCTTCAATCTTGGGCGTAGTCCTCACTTTCGGATATAGATGTCGGTCTCAGAACTTCCAACGGGATGTGGGAGGACACCTGCAAAAGGCGCCCCAATGCCAAAGTCAGTACACGGATGTCGGACTAGCAATTTAAGGATTGGATTTGCATACCTTGGCTTGGCTTGTTTGCATTGTATTTATAGGAGTTGAACTGTACGGAAGCATTATGATTGGTTGAGGTTTTTTGACAAAGCAGCTTTTGCCAGTTTGCTACTGTCAATGTTTGTCTGCTGAGTTGGCACCATTGCATCAGGCTGTGACCGAGTACATTTCGGTCAAGGCCGCCTACCATTCGGCCTTGACCATGTACAACTCGACCCTGACTGTACTTGCCCCCAAGCTCGAGGACTAGTCACAAGAGGTTAGATGGTTATAGAAAGGGATGAAAGATCTATTGGCATGTTCGAAGGGGTGGCCAGGTCTGGGATGTAAGGGATGAAAGATGAGGTAACATAAAAAATTGTTAAAGCAACCTTCGTCACAGAACTAGATATGATTGGGGGAGCACGCAAGTGACACGTCGGTACTCCAAATATCGTTGGTCTTCAATGGTTGAGAGTTATGTAGCGAGTGTTCGCATTTTTTGTCGGCAACATTTTAGAAGAGGCGCTCTCCGTGGAGTGGTGTTTAGCCATTGATAATGTGTGTCATGGGTCAACAGGGCGGCGAGTTCTTGGAGCGATTGAAGAAAATAAAGTTTGATGTCTTCAACGATCAGCTAATGCCGATTGAGATCGTCGCCCTTGATGCACATGAGAACACGACAGTTATTGAGGCGTTGCCTCAAGATGAGGAGAAGAAGCCTTAGTGTGGACTTGTTGAAAGAATTTTTTTTTATGGTTGTTGTATGCAACCACTCCTGCCATGTTTCTTTTTCTTTTTTGTTGGTTGCCTTGAGTAGCCCTTGGATAGGATCCCTTTTGTACATCTTAAGCCGATTGCGACTTCTTCAATACTAATAACTTGTGATTATGCCATGTAATTTATATTGGAACCACCTAGGAGCTTAATTGTTGTCAGTTTAACATGTTGCGCATATTTTGAGATAGCACACCCTTGAATGTACTCGTCTATTTTGACTAACATCGACGCGTCTTTGGGTGCACTACTCGTCCATCTTGTATAAAGTTCCCGTATAGCTTAGGGCGACTACTTGTTCATATTGATGTAAACGCATTGTAGCCCGACCTCATGGAGCTCGGCATCAGATGTCGTCCTTGTGAGCTCAGTTATAACTGTCATTGAGCTTGGTCACAAATTTTGATGGAGCTCGGCATTCTCGAGCTCGGTACTCTTGAGCTCAACCAGAGCTCGGCTAGGGAAACTACTCACCAACATTAATTTAACCATTTTGGAGCTCGGTATTAGAGCTCGTCCTTGAGAGCTCGACCACAATTGTCCTTGAGCTCGGCCACAGAACTCGGTCACAAACCTCGACTATGGAGCTTGGTACTCTAGAGCTCGACCAAAGCTCGGTTGACACTGTCCCATTTTCTCTGAGTTATGGGAGATCGCCTCCATTTTCTTATGAATTATGGGAGATAACCATGGAGTGACACTGCCCCATTTTCTTCTGAATTATTGGAGGTCACCATGGAGTGACACTGTCCCATTTTCTTCTAAGTTATGGGAGGTCACCATGGAGCAACACTGCCCCATTTTCTTTTGAGTTATGGGAAAGCACCACGGAGTAACACTACCGTATTTTCTTTTGAGTTATGGAAGGTCACCATCGAGATGAACTTGCCCTTGATCAGGTCTTGTACTCGATAGGGGTTCATGGAGATGAGCTCTCCTTTGATCGTGGTCTTGTACTCGGTAGGACTTCATGGAGATGACCTCTCCTTTTCTACTATATTCTTGGCTCTATCACTACTTCATTGTCAAGACCGAACAACATAACCAACTTGAATAAGAAAAATTGTTAATGAAGCAATTACAGGTTCCAACAATCAACATGTTGGATATTTCATATATCAGACTTTTTCCATACCTATACCTAAATCAACATCGAAGTTCGACATCGTAATCCTCAAAGCCTCCGGTCTCACTGATAAACACGTCCTCAAGGAAGCTAAAAGCTGCTAAGCAATTTCAAACCCCTCATCATAGCAGGTCGTGACTCTTCCAAATTGACTGAAACTCTCAAATGAGTCACTAGACCCAATCCGTCTCCTTCCACCGCCATCCTCATTATCGACATAGTCGACGCCGCCTCCTGCCTCCAGTGAACTCTTCGGCCATACGCGCACCTCCTTAACCGCATCACCCTTTCTGCCTTCACGACTGAACCAAGTGGTATATATTAGTTTATTTACTTTGATTTTTGAGGTCCTCAGTTGGGAAGGTGAAAAACAATAGAGTGACTTAGCATTGGATCATATGTCACATCACTGGATGAGTGGGATGACGAATTCCTTCATGAACTTCACCCAACTTTTTTTTATTTATCTTTAGTTATAAGCGAGACACAAAAGTGAATGTGGTGTTGTGCCACTTTATGTGACCTTCACTAAATTCATTAGATTCATTCTAATACACTATAGAAATATCATCCATCGTGAAACGTGCCACTAAAAGTTACATTTAGACTCATTCTTTTCATTTGCACGGTCTTTGTATTGTTTCCTATTCTTTTCAATTTATTTTTGTTTTCTTCTCCTAACTATGGATGTAGAATCTGAGTTTTTCTGGAACCCTCAAGACAAGATCACGCTACCCTTTACAAGAATAGTTTATTCAAGAAAATTTGGACATCTTCATACTGAATCGGTCGACAATGTACTTTGATTTGCTCACTACGTGTTTACGGAGGGGAATAAAAGTAAGGAAAATCCAGTTGGGAGCTATCCATCTCGAAAGGCCAAAAAGAAGTGTGGCTCAACCTTCCAAGATGCATTATCTTCAACCTCCCGAGATGCATTAGCTTGAAAATCCAATGCCCTCACAATGTTCAGAAAACACTCAAAACTAACCAAACACTCGGAATCAAAACAATCAGGCTCTTCAAACCAGTTTTCATTTCCACATAACATGGATGTTCCCTTGACGGAGTTCACGAACTCGTTCTTGTCTCCTTCAAACTTCAGCATTGGGCCCATGTACTTTGTGTATCCTGGCCTGAACCTACCAACACTCAGCTGTTTCTATTTTCATTATCTTGAAACCTTCACTCAAGAATCTAAGTAGAAACATTTCATGAAAGTTCCGAGAAACTACGTATCTAAATGAAGATATTGTTTATCCTTCTCATGATTCTCAGTTTTTATGTCCTTTGCCACTAGAAGTCTATCATGAAAATATAGTGCAGTATTCTCCTAATTCTCTCGTTCTTCTCATTATCTTGGCCCCTCCAAAATCTAAATAAGTCCTCATGTACCCAAAGATAACTTGAATTAGCAAAGGATTCAAACCCATGTACCGCCCTCACGAGCTCGTAGGCAGCTTTGTCGCCATCGTTAAGCCTGCTACCTGTGCTGTCGAGATGATCCGCATAGTGGGTTACATTGTAGGAACAACTGGCTCCAGAAGGAGGGTTGAATGGAGCCTAAACTCAATCCTGTATAAATAGAAATCGCCAAGCAAGATTGTTTAAGACACGAATATATAAGCATAGATGAAGTAGTTTTATACTGGTTCACCCTAGTCTCTTGGGCTATGTTTAGTTCTCCCTTGAACAAATCGTTCAAGAGGTTCCACTATATGATAAATGGTTACAATGAGTACATAAACCTCTCCAAGTTATAACGAGTACACAAACCTCTCTAGGTTACAACGAGTACACATACCTCTCCAAGTTATATCAATCTCAATCTCCCCCTAAGATCAAGACCACTCAAGATTTAATGAAACACTCTCAAAAGAGAGAACAATGAAAGCTCACAAGGGTTTACTTCACAATGGTGAAGAATTACACAATGGTTTCACACAACTCAAAAATCTAAATGCTCACAGTAGCAGATTGACAATAGACATTCAGTTGTAGATACTCTAATCCTTCAATGTATTGTATGATGTATTTTTCTTTTTGCTTCTTGTACTTCAACTTGAAATTGCTCCTCTATATGTAAATTTTTAGAAACTAGCCGTTAGGATGCTTGAACAGAGCAATTTTGACGTTCTGGTATATGGAGCTCAGACTGGAAATATTTTTCTAATTTTTATACTGCATTAAACTTGATTAATTATGTATCAAAAATAATTTAAAAATAACAGTGAAATTATATTTGAGATACTCATCAATAGTTTGAATAATTTCCATTATGAACAAATTTAAACGTTAAAGCACAATATGATATAAAATTAATTAATCACATTTAAATACTCCATAATAATTTGAATAATTTTCACTATGAACAAATTTGAAGTTAAAGCATATAATATTATGAAATGAATTTAAATCAAATCAATAACATAAAAGTAGATAGTAAGATTATCTCTTCATGGACCATGTGTCTGTGTCTGCTGCTTTAATAATAATGTTAATTCCACAATGTATATAAATCATCAAATATAAATGTATACTTGAGTTTTCTTATCATCAAAACTTTACCAGGTGATTTGATTATCTAAAGGGCTTTGGACCGTCTAATATTCAACAATCTCCTTCTTTTTTATGATGACAAAACTACAAGCCTCAAGAACAAATAATTGCAAAAATATCAAGAAAATAAATAGTAGAAGAATTTATTTGATGAAAAATATACAAATGCACAATTGCATGAAAACAAATCCAATAGTATTCAATATTATTTGCAAAAATAGATTTGATTATTTTTCTTAATTATTAGTCATACTTTCTCTTTCTCCCCCTTTTTGTCATCATAAAAAGGGATTAATTTAAGAAATCATTGTTGCTGCAGGGAAGTGCGATAAAAGATTCTAAGTGGTCATGTGTTTGGGATAGAAAATTTTGGACAATATGGATGACTTCAAACTGTAGCTCAGTAACCTTGATCTTTAACACAAATCTTATGGTTCCTGTACAAACCCATCAATTTAATATTCTTAAATAATTAACAGGTGAGGGAACAATATTTTTTTCATATTTTGGGAAGTTCATCTGATGTGAATTTATGGCTTGAATAACACAACAACTTAGGTGAAAAAGGCAAACCAATTAAAATTTTCTAGGTGTGTAAATTTGATAAAGGAGAATTTGCAGCTCATACTCTTAAAATTAGAAAATGTATAGCATGAATTAATTAAGAAAGGAGAACAAATTTTCACTAGAATTTGAATTTTTTTTTATGAAAAGAATATAATTTTATAAATGCATCAAGAAAATATGATTTAAAAAAAATAATGCATTAACAATAACAAACATAGATGCATATAAAATTAAATGAAAATATTTGATGCAATGAGCTTAAGCCAATTGATATTTTCCATCATTCAATTAAGATCATATCCAAAAATTCTCTTACATATTTAAAGCATTCTTCAACCCAACAAGGGTTTTATAAAAATATTTGCTAATTGTTCATTAGTTGAGACAAATTACAAGTCAATGGTATCCTTTTGAACATGATCTCTTATAAAATGATGTTTAATTTCAATGTGCTAAAAACACACGTTTGAAGAAATCAAGTGAGTATAAATCAAATTTAAAAAATTTATGCAAAAAAGATGACATCTTGCCTAGACAGTCACATATCATCAAATACATGTAAACTTTATTAAATCATCTAATGTGTAAAAGATTTAGAGTAACAAATGCAAGCAAAAAGAAATATTTATGTTGTAGACGAGACAAACCGTCTAATCTTAGATGAAGCTTTGTTAGTAAAATTTGAACGTCTCACCCTTATTTGACCAATTCCAACAAATCTCGTTCATCTTTTTCTCTTGTTTCTCTGTCTCTTGACTCTCAATTCTGGGAATGTAGACTTTCTTACCTTTATGAATAGTGAGCATCTATTTTCCCAATTCCAATATCTGAGTCTTCTTGTTTGGATTTAATATATCTGCAAGAGGAAGAATTTTCTCTTTTGGTACCCACACTGTTTTAGGTCCTTTCATGTTAGTTTTCCTCCAAGATTTATCCTTGAAGGTTCTTGTAGAAATAGGATGTACAATGGAATAACTAGATGATATATTATTTTGATCACAACCTATTCCTTTCTTATCATGAGACTTCCTAAAACTTTTTATCACCATGTTTAGAGATTTTTCATTTGTGTTTGAATGAGATAAAACTTTTATAAGAGAGATATTTTCAGTTATTATATCATTAAAGTTGGTCTCATTTGATTTAATAGGTCTTTTTTCTAATATTTCTCTAATTAACACAAGTTCTTTTTCCAAGTTTTTGAGATTTGTATTATGAACTTCAAGGTCCCTTTTAAGGTTCCTATTTTCATTATAAAATCTTTCTTTCTTTTAGAGAAGCTCTGTGTTTTTGAGAGAAATATCATTTAGACTAGCTTTCTCTTGTTACATTAATTCAATTTCTTTGCTAGCATATTTATAATTTCTTTTCATGGTTTTATAGACAGATGCAATCATACCGATTATTAGATATTCTTCTTGATAAGCTAAACGTAAACTATCAATATCAGTAAAATCCACCTCATATATCTAAGTCCTTTGACATGAAGTAATATGCCACATCAGCCATGAGACCTATGCTTGTCTCTTCTTCATAATCAGAATTGGATGAGTTCAAATCCTCCCAGGTTGACATAAGACTATTCTTCTTTTTAGAGAATTTCTTCTTCTTTTCTTTCCCTTATTTTTCTTCAACTTGATCAGGACATTTTGATTTGAAGTGTCCTGGCTTCTTACATCAATAACAGATTATCCTGTCATCTTGCTCCTTGCCACCTTTAGTTCTGAACCTACTATCCTTTCTCTTGCTCTCTTGCTTTCTGAACATCCTTTTGATCTTGTTGGTGAGGATGAAGATCTCATCATCAGAATCTGTATCATCTGATGTGTTGTCTACAGCTTCGAAAGCTTTGGATGATACCTTTTTCTTACATTTATGTGAGATTTTAAACGCGATATTATTTCCTTTGGAAGAATTATTTACATCATTATGTATGATCTGCTCATATATAGTAAGAATACCTACCAATTCCTCTAGGGGCATGGCCTCAAGATCTTTAAAAGTTCTTAGAGCAGTTTCTTGGGCTCTCCACTTAGCAGGTAAAATTCTAAGAATTTTATCATTGATTTCATATTGACTAACAGTTGACCCCAAGAATCTTAGATTGTTTAGGATAACTTGTAAACAAGAAACCATAAATCATACGAATTCATGATCTTTTATAGCAAACATTTCATATTGATGTTTAAGCATAGTCAATTTATTTCTTTTTACCTCTTTTGAACCTTCATATGTGAGAGCAAGTGTATCCCACATCTCCTTAGCACTGACCATGACATGCACCTTTGACATTTCTTCCTCGGATAAAGCACACATTATAAGGTGTCTAGCTTTAACATTATTTTAACAGATGCGTTTTTCCTCCCCAATCATAGATTCAAAATGAAGCAATTCTCCTGATTTATCAGAAGATGTAGGTATGTCATTTTTAATGATATTAATTAACTCTATACCGTTATATTGGATTAAGGCAATCATCCTCATCTTCCAAAGCTCATAATTTTGACCCTTGAACAAGGGTAGTCGAATCACGTGTAGTCCATTCCTTCCATTGAGTTCATGTAGGATCATGCCTTAAGTCCTGTGAAGAACTAACTCTCGAGGTTAGCTTTGATACCAACTGTAGGAACAGTTGGCTCCAAAAGGAGGGTTGAATGGAGCCTAAACTCAATCCCGTATAAATAGAAATCACCAAGCAAGATTGTCCAAGACAAGAATATATAAGCACAAATGAAGCAGTTTTATACTGGTTCACCCTAATCTCTTGGGCTACGTCTAGTTCTCCCTTTAACAAACCGTTCAAGAGGTTCCACTATATGATAAATGGTTACAATGAGTACACAAACCTCTCTAAGTCATAATGAGTACACAAACCTCTCCAGGTTAACGAGTACACAAACCTCTCTAGGTTATATCAATCTCAATCTCCCCCTAAGATCAAGACCACTCAAGATTTAAAGAAACATTCTCAAAAGAGAGAACAATGAAAGTTCACAAGGGTTTACTTCATAATGGTGAAAAATTACACAATGGTTTCACACAACCCAAAATTCTAAATGCTCTCAATAGCAAATTGACAATAGACACTCAATATTAGATACTCTAATTCTTCAATGTATTATATGAAGTAATTCTCTTTTGGCTTCTTGTACTTCAACTTGAAATTGCTCCTCTATATGTAACTTTTTAGAAACTAGCCGTTGGAATGTTTGAACAGAGCAATCTTGACTTTCTGATGTATGAAGCTCAAACTTGAAATATTTCTCTAATTTTTATACTGCATTAAACTTGATTAATTCTGTATCGAAAATAATTTAAAAATAACATAGAGAAATTATATTTGAGATACTCATCAATAATTTGAATAATTTTCATTATAAACAAATTTGAACGTTAACGCACAATATGATATAAAATTAATTAATTACATTGAAATACTCCATAATAATTTGAATAATTTCCACTATGAACTAATTTGAACGTTAAAACACATAATACTATAAAATCAATTTAAATCAAATCAATAACATGAAAGTAAATAGTAAGAAAACTTATCTCTTCATGGACCATGTTTCTGTGTCTGTTGCTTTAATAATAATGTTAATTTCACAATGTATATAAACCATCAAATATAAATGTATACTTGATTTTTGATATCATCAAAACTTTACTAGGTATTTTGATCATCTAAAGGGACTTTGGACCGTGTAATATTCAACATACTGAAGCAAAATGAAAACACTTTGCGTTTGTGGAGATGACCTATTATGTTTCGACGCCAATTCATCCTTTGATTATTGCTTGTTGTTTCTGAATACCCATTATCGTTTTGCTTACCCCGAAGAAGTCCACTAGTGTCCATGGTTGTTGAGTGCTACCCAAGTGTCTCAAATACACCATTGCTTCTCACTTCACTAAGGAGGATGGATTGGTGAACATTAAAGTAGTCTCATTTGCCTCTGATTCTTAGCAATTCGAACAGATTGTCAATCTCTCGAAATGAGAATCAAGAATACAAAAGCGTTAAAGCCTCTTAGCGTCACAACACAGGGTTTTTGAGACAATGTATTTAACATAAGTTTGATAGAATCCTATTTTTGAGTGGGGTTCTCGACCTCGGCACATTCTCTTCGCCAAAGCTTAGAAGAAAACTTCAAAAAAAAAAAAATATAAAGGAATTGAATTGTTGTCTAAAACTATCTTAGCGTTCTCTTTCCCATAAGGTCAACTTTATCAGACACGATTGAATCAAATGGTACACTTTATTTTATTTATTTATTATTTATTTATTTTTGAGATCCTTGCTTGGGAGATAAAATTCAGTATATAGAGAAAGCCAACAAGGCAATTGAGCACTAGAACATATGCCAAGAGATGAGCGAGATGTTATAAAGTGAATGTGACATGTGTTCTACCATTGTTTGAATATCACACACTTCACTAGACTTATTATCATCCACCATATGATTACATGGAATGGAATATTTTATTTCTGTCCAATTACAAAACTGATAGACTATGAAAAGTCATCAAGCAAAAGGAAAATAATGGGTGATTCATTAGTTTCTTTGGAATCTCGACTTCTTGCACTACATGATTAATTTCAAGTTAGCAGGAAAGAGAAGGAACACAATTCTATATAGCTGAGTATGCTAGGCCCGTCCATAGTCTAGTGCTCTGTCTTTTCTCTCTTCACTGCTCGAGTTATTTCCAAATTATCCCAATTAAAGGGATAAAGTTAAGATATCATAACAGGAATTCTCAAATGTAACTTTTAATTTCAAACACTCCAGAGTTTGGTATTACTTGGTTATTATGCTCAAGTCTATAAATTGCTCACCTCTCTAAAAGTTGTTCTCAACCAATTCGCTTCTTTGATTGCGAATTTCATGAGTTTGTCATTTTTACTTGAACATCTCTATTGATCATAAAAATATTGCTATCAATACTCTCTTTTTTCAAAATTTTCAAGCTCCACAATGCACACTTTTGGATCATTAATCATTTCCTTCTGACATGTTCAACCAAGAACGACTTCAAAACCTCGTTTAAGGGAGAGTTCATTTCCATGAACCCCTACCGAGTAGAAGATATCGGTCAAGGTAGAGTTCATCTCCATGAACCCCTACTGAGTACAAGACCTCGGCCAAGGGAGCGTTCATCTCCATGAACCCCTATCGAGTACAAGACCTCAGTCAAGGGCGAGTTCATCTCCATGGTTGTTAGTACTCTCACAAGACTAAGTATTTAATGAAGCCAAGCAAGTGCAAGAAGCCAAAGCAAGCAAGTGGAATTGGATGTGTTGTCCTAGGCTTTCTCTTAGTGTGAGTGAGTGTGATTGGAGGTAAAAGGAAACATGTGCACTGCTAAGGAGAATCTCATTGGCACACGTTAAAACACGCTTTAAAACAAGTAATATAGCATAAAAAAAGTTATCAAGGAAAATCCGTTCAGATTTTCAACCTTCAACAGAAAAAAAAAAAAAATCGATTTCCCTTTCTATGAAATTGGTTTATTTGCGTTCTGCAGGAAACTATTTTAACTGTCACTTTAAAATAGTTTTGGTTTTTCAAGTTTAAAAACAACTAGGTTTTCATAATTCGAATACGGAGAAACGCGAGAACATTTTTGTGGAAAACATTCTATGCAATCTTAATCATTTGCTTTCCTAAAGATTGAAGGGTTTGTTCTTGGAGATTGAGTCTTAACCATTATTTTTTATAATTTTAATATTAAAAGTTCTTATTTAATTATATAAAAAAATATTTGAAATAAAGAGTTTTCTTTTCAATTTAGTTTAACCACTTATCATTAAAAAAATTATTTTTTCTTAATTAATTTAATATTTAAATAATTATAATTGCTACACATAATATATATGCATCACTAGCCGATACATTTACAAATAATACATTTGTATTCACAATCAACACATGAATAACATCTAGAAAAAAGAAAATATGTCATATAGTACGCCTTTAGGGACAATTTGTTTATAACTATGAAAACTTTCAAGCAGTGAAAGACAAGTAAAGAGTAAAAAATGAGATTAAATTTTACGAAAAACTATAAAAACTTTCTTTGCAAACTTTCTCCTCTTCATATAAGAGATTTACAAGGAAAGTTACTTTTCAATTAAATAATAAAACAAATTTATAACATAATAATAAAATAAAATAATTATAAAAATAAATATAAATACTATTTTTAACTAAAAATAAAAATATTATAACAATAAAATTATAAAAATAATATAATTTTTATATGTAATTATTAATATATATATATATATATATATATATATATATATATTAATTTATTATATAATTTAATAATAAATAATATTTAAAATTAAAATTAATAAATATTATATAAATTTTTATAATAAAAGTATTATATAATATTATTAATAAAATAGATAACATTAATATAAATACAATTATAAGTTAATAAAAAAATAAATGTTTAAAATGAAAATAAATTATAAAATAATAATTATTTTATTATTATAAAATAATAATAATATTTAAATTTAATATTAAATTTATTTTAAAAATTTTAATTTTATATTTTAAAAATAATCAATCTTAGTTAAATTAATATATTTTATAATAAATTAAATTTTATTTTAAAAATAATTATGTAATTTAATAATTTTTTAAAAAATATTATCAATTATATTAAATAAGTAAATAAATTATAAATAAATAAAATATTTATCATACCTATAACAACAATCACAAATTTTTATAAATTTTCCTCTCAAATCTTAACATATTTCTTTTAATCCAAAAAAAATTAACTTTTCACACAGTTACATTTCAAATCAACTCGAATTCATTATCCAATCCAAACAAATATTTAAAATGAGTTTCGCCTATACTAATTTTCAAGATTATTTTTGGTCGGTTTAAAATGGGTATAGCCCGCTTTATTTGTATCCTGCTATTGGTTGTGGTTTCTTAACTAATTTGTATTTTTTTCCTAATGCATAATCAATTCATTATAACAAATATTTAACATATTTTGTTTTTAATACAATAAAAATATAATTTTAATACAAGTAGCTTTGTTCAAACTTAATTAGTGGTTGAAGTAATAGAAGTAAAATAATAAAACATATGTTAATTTTTAATAATTATCATATGTGTTTATTAAGAGATCATTAACACTAATATATAATTAAAATTGATTAAATTATGAAATCACTAACATTTTAAATTTACAAAGAAAAAAACTAAAGGATCAAAATTTCTTAAATGTTAATTAGATATCAATGTTAATTTTTCTTTTCAACTAATACAACACACAAGTGATAAATACTATGTTCAATTACATCGACCATTAACCAACTTCAAATAAAACAAATAAAATTAAAGCTTTTGTAATTACATTATTATTTTTTATTGTATTAAAAATGAAATAGGTTAATATTTATTGTACTGAATTAACTATTTATCATTTTTATAAGACACATTTTAATTAAATATAATAATTTTTATTACATGATAGTGCAAGAAATATTTATATTACCTATATATATAATTTTATATTAAGAAATAAAATAAACATATATTTTTTTGTAAAATTTAATTTTTATTAATTTTTACATTTTTTAAAATAGTTAACTAATTAGAAACTATGATAAAATAAAAATCAAGAGAAAAAATTATGTAAAATAAAAAATAAAAAGAATAAAAATTAAAATTAGTGCTCTTTGGATATATAACTTAATCTCCTACATTGATTTTATTATGTATGAAAACTGATATTGAAAAACAGTTTCTAATTAACTTACTGTCTCACGTTAATTATATATGAAAACTGATATTTAAAAACAGTTTCTAATTAACTTGTCTCACGTTAATTATATATGAAAACTGATATTGAAAAACAGTTTCTAATTAACTTACTATCTCACATTTATTATATATGAAAACTGAATTGAAAAACAGTTCGTAATTAATTTACTATCTCACATTTATTATATATGAAAACTGATATTGAAAAACAGTTTCTAATTAACTTACTATCTCACATATATTATGTGAAAACTGATGATGAAAAACAGTTTTAATAAATTATTAAAGTGTCCCAATTAAACACCAGAAAAATCCATAAACAATTTTTTTTTCAAACTCTTTCATTTTTCATTCATCATTTCTTCCTCTTTTCGTTGTTGTTATTTATTTGAAGTAAGAAACTTATTGAAAAAAAGTCATTTCAGCCTAGAACACTTACAACATCTATATATGTTGGGCAGATCCATTTTCACCTTAAAGAAAATGACAATTGATATGGCTGCTATGTACCAAACACTGAATGGCCTTTGAAAAAAAAATAAAAAATGATAAAGGTTTGCCTTTTTTATTTCTTGTCTTGTTTGGTACTAAAGACATTTTTTTATTATAATACAAAAAAAATGTTAAATTTTTAAACAAATATTATAAAATTAACTTTGTGTTGATCAAATTGTATTAATGTTGCACATTAATAAAGTCGATTTAACCAACCCTAATGTGACATTGTTTTAATAAATAAATATTTATGTTAATTTTATATTAGTGTCAGCTCAACCGATTGAATTTGCTTAATATTGGACCCTAAGTCAATTTAACAAACTTTATTTATGACGCTAACTATTTTTAACTTTTTTTAATAAATTTATATTTATATTAGTATTAAAGTAATTAAAATAAATATTAAAAATAAATAAAGTTAACGTCAACTTAAGTAACATTAATTTTATTTATTTTTATTATTTATATTTATTTAATTTAACGTTAATTATGACAATAAATAGGAACTGTAAATTATTTTCAAGTTGAAAGTTTAGATTTAAAGATGTCTTTACGTCGTAGTCTTCCTATTACGATAGTTGGCTCTCAGAACTGTCGTAGTAGTCCTTTAGAACCCAAACCCCTTTCTTTTAAAAAGCAGAGATATTATAGTAATTCTGGGAGCCAACTACCGTAGTAGTCCCTTTATTTTCAATTTTTTTTTCAAACAGTAGGGCTACTACAGCGATTGGCTCCCAGAACTGTCATAATATCCTTGCTTTTTAAACAAATATTTAAAAATATATGTGTTTGCTAGAAGAGATACTACGGCGGTTGTCTATCTTAACCGCAATAGTAGCCCCTATCTATCTAATTCTCAGTTTGAAAATGTAACCCGCGCACCTCATGGGAGATACGACGTCGCTTATTAGGAGCAACCATCGTCATATAGTCCCACTTAATTTAAAAAAAATGTCACCGCATTTTTATTTAAAGCGGTTCCATCTTAACCGCCGTTTTATCCTATTGTACAATGTATTTTTTCTACTAGTGATGAAAAATTTCTTTACTTGCATATTTCCTCCCTCACCTTTTATATAAATCTCTTTACAGTCATCTTCTTCGTCCATACTTATAAATTTTCTCACACTTCTTTTATTCATAGTCATAAATTCCTTCATTCACACTCATAAATCTCTTTACACTCATCTCCTTCATCTACATTCATTAATTTATCATTAATTTTTTTAAAGTGTGATTTATCATTAATTTTATAGTATTTTTTAATTAAAACATTTTACTGCCAGTCAAACTGACACTAATGCATTTTTAATTTAGCTGAAACTAAATAAAATTTATTTTTGGTATTAATTTAACTTGCGTCAGTGTGGCAAACGCTAATCAAGGTAATTTTAAAAGAAATAATACACAAAAAAGATTATAGTAGATAATGGAGATGAGTGTTGATGAAGAAGGAAAACATGAGATGTAGACGAAGGAGAAAAGTGTGGATGAAGGATTTGAGTGCGGATGAAGGATTTGAGTGTGGATGAAGGAGATGGGTCTAAATGAAGAAGATGAGTGTTAGGAGATTCATATAAAAAGTGAGGAAGGAAAATTGAGGAAAGACATTTGTTATCTTTAAGATGGGGCTTTAAATTTAAATAATCTACTATTTCTATTCATTGTCACAAACATACATAGATTCATAACATCTAAATTAGTGTTTGTTTAATCGACGCTAACTTAAATAAATATTAAATATATATTATATTAGTGTTAGCTTAAACAATTCTAACTTAAATAAATAATAAATTAAATTAAATTTTGTCATCTAACAAATATTAAATAAATATAAAAACTAAAAATAAATAAAACTAACATTGACTAAGTCAATACTAACCTAATTTACTTTTAGTGTTCTTTTTCAATTAATGTCGATTAAGCCAACACTAATCTCACACTAACACAAATATGTTTTCTTGTTAAAAAATTTAAAAATAGTTGGCTTCGTCTTAGATTCAACTAAGTTGATGTTATTAATGTCCAACATTAAGTAAATTCTATTATCATTAGTTAAAGTTGATGTTAATCTGACACTATTATAGTATTCAACATTAAGTAGACTTTATTATCATTAGCTAAGTTTATGCTAATCTGATCACTAATACAAATGTTTATATTATTAAAAAGTTAGTGTTGATTGAGCCAACAACTCTAATCTTATAGTTAGTGTCAACTTAATCGACATATACATTTTAGATAATTTAAATTATAAATAATATTATGTTTTTTAATTTTTTTCAAAAAATTAATCTTTCATATCCTATTAGAACATTTGTTTGATAGTATTATTTGAAAGCTAATATGATATTTTCTTGTAATATGTTTCACTGTGTAAGTCATTTTCAGCAAAGTTATTATTGATAAAAAAAAAGTATAATATTAATATGCAAATTTTTATATTGTGAAAACATATCTATATTTTGTTGTCTATATTTTGGGTCTTGATGATTGTTATCAGCAAAGAATCAAGATTTCATTACAAAATAAGTCTTCAATTTTGTAGCACAATAAGAATCAACATGAGCTAAAATATAGTTAACAAAATCAATATAGTAGATTTGCACATAAATTTTAGTCTTACCAATATATTCATATACAAAAGACAAGAATTAGAAAAGTTCTTCATCTAGTATAAGTATGTCAATTAATTAAAGAAGTAAAGTCTTCTAAACAATACAATTCAATAAAAACATTAGATAGTTGAATAAATAGTATGTCACACTGAAAAAAAAGTCAAAATTTCATCCATATATATTGATACAATGGAACAAAAAATAACTGAGATATGTTCAAAACCATAAATATTTTAGTAGTCCAATACATTAAACATGCATCGACAATATCTCCCCTTAAACAACTCTAAGAGATAAAGAAAAGAAATTTTGATCCTTAACAACGAATGAATTATCTACCAGATAAAAATTTGATTGAATTAACTTGATCGAAAATAAAATTTTAGTTAGGTGAAACTTTTAATGGAATAAATAAATGTACGTAGATTTTTTATATTTATCCATTTAAATTTGTCTATACTAAAATTTCATTCCTTATACTAAAAATACAAAATTTAATATTTCTTAAAAGTTATAAAATATGTAGAAAAAGAATAGAAAATTTCTTCTAAACTAATTTTGTCTTACAAGGAGTAAAATATATTTTCTCCATTTGTTTTAAATATGATATAAGTTTCTTTTGGAAAAAATAAAAATATTTTTTATTTTAATAAAATATTTAATATTTTAAAAAATCATTTTATTTCTTTCATTTTTACATCACAAATATAAATGATAAGAAGGATTATTATCATATTTGAAAATGATAATTAAATAGCAATATCGTAAGTAGGGGTTTGTTAGACTTGGGAGAAATGCTTAAGGTTATCTAATATATGTAGAAAATGTATAAATGTAACATAATCATTTTTTTTTAAGTGTAAACATCTTTTATACCTTTATATTTTATTATACTTACAAATATGTATAAACAAATTATTTAATATTATACACAATGTTAAAAAAATTAATCTTATTACTAAAGTAGATAACTAAATTATTTATCTTGATATAACGTTAGATAGTTAATTAGAATATAAGACCAAATGTGTTAATAATTAATTACACAATAAACCTGTAAAATTCATCCAAATCAAATTACAAAAATTAGTTTACTTTGGTTTATTTATTTTTATATATTTAAACCAAACTGCATATAATTTTATATTTAGTTTAGATGTATTTTTAATCAAATATTAAACCAAACTAGATAGTGAATCTTCTATTTATTTAGTATTCGATTTTAAATTTTATATATTTTTTATATTTAATATTAAAAAATTAAAATATATTTTTTAATATCGAATCATAATATAATATTTTCCTTATTATAACTATTATTTTTGTAAAAAAAAATCAATTTATATTTAGGACAAAACATGTGAAGATATGTACTGGCTAGATTAGTCATGCAAATAAGGACAAGATGTGAAAAAGTATTAAATCAATAAATAAATAAGCTATTCAATAAGTATTAAATATTTTCATTGAAAATAAATACAAACCGTGTCTCATGCACACAAACTTCCATAATAAACACAGCATCAAAGTATTAAAGTACAAGAAAATAATCAAAGCATTAAACTTCCTTTTAAATCTTTATTAAAACATTTAATATTTTCTTCAAATCATTAATTACCTCTTACTTTTAACGTTTTCAGTCTAATATTTATTTGAAGTGAAGAACAAGAGGAGAAGCAAGAACACAAAGCAAGGACATTTTCCTGCAGAGTGATTCATTCTCCAACATGGCGATTTCCAGGCGAAGGAGAATTGTGAAGTCTGGCAGCAGTTCTGAATTGGAGAAGAAAATGGTGTTCGGGTCTCACACGTTCGAGATAAAGGGTTACTCTTTGACGAAGGGAATGGGCATTGGGAAGTACATTGAAAGCAAGAAGTTCAACATTGGAGGGTGCGATTGGCTCTTGCGCTTCTACCCAGATGGCAGATTCTGGAAGGATAAGTGCTCTCATGTCTCTGTCTTCATCAAACTCTTGTCCATGGCCACTGATGTTTGCACCTTCTATGACCTCAACTTGCTCGATCAGAGAGGGAACTGTAAGCGCCATGCTGGTAGCCACTGCATTTTCGACACAAGTGGCAACATGTGGTTTGTTTGTTTCTCTCTTCCTTGTGTTTCATTCTTCATTTCTCCTTCAAAAGTTGATTTGGTTTTCATAACAAGTTTTACCAAACGTGATAGGTTTTGTAGCTTCAGATGACGAAAAACTGTAGTGCTATTTTCTTTTCATTAGGGCAAGTATTTTATGGACTCATTTGCACAGAAAAAGGAAAAAGGAAATAAAGAAGTAATAATTACGTAAAAGGGTGTTCTAGTAAATGTTTATTGAATAAAAAAAAGGAGCCTTTATATCTTATCAGGAGAGTGCTGATATACACAGAACAACCAAACAGTGAAAAAGATATTAGAATGTGTTTTCCCTTGATTAATCTCTTGTCAATGTTGTAAGCCAAAAGCATGTTATTTAGCAGAATGCAGCAACTAACTATATGTTAAATTCTAGAGAGATTAAAGTTAGAATTTGAGATATATTTTGAGACAAAATATTAACATGTTATGAGGCCTTTTTGCATGTGATTTTGATGTGATGGTGTTTTATGTGGTGGCCATTATGATTGATGAATGATGCAGTGGTTTTGGTGTTTGTGTTAGGGGTTACAACCAGTTTTGCAATCGAAGTGATCTTGAGGATGACTGCTTGAAGATTAAGTGCACTATTGGTGTTCTGGTGACAGTGTGCCCTGAGCCTCCAAAGTTAAAGACAATTGAAGTTCCTAAGTCTGATATGGGAGCACAGTTCGGGGTGCTGTTGGATACTGGGGCATTTTCTGATATTAATTTCTCAGTAGGTGGAGAAAAGTTTCATGCTCATAAGCTTGTCTTGTCTGCTCGTGCAAAACTGTTTCTAGCTGAGGTTGTTACTGGGGTGGAGAAGGATGAACATGGTGACATAGTTGTTCATGATATTGAACCTAAGGTTTTCAAGGTACCACATCGTTTAAAAATGATCGCTTTCTCTTTATCTTTTTGCAGTAATTATTATTATTTATTTTTTTACTGTTTGGTTACTTTCAAATGTGTCCTAACCTCCATTTAATTAGATAATAAAAATAATTGTTTAATTAAGGTTTCACCAACTTGCAAGGTCTAATATTTTAACAATCTATTGATAAAAATTGTTAGAAGAAAATATTGATTTTAAACATAGAGTTAATATTTTGTAAGACTCATATTTTTCACTTACAGATGTTTTTTTTTTTTTTTTTTTACTCAATTATTCACTTTTACTCATAAATAAAATTAACACGCCTTTAAAAATAGTAAAGTATATACAAAGATTATATTGTTTTCCAAATACATACATTATTTATAAAATATTATTGACAATACTTTGTTTCTATAGTTGGAAGAAGTTTGTCAAAATATATGCGATGAGTTAACTATGTCTTTCTAGAGTAAAATATTAATTAGAATTGTTTAATTCTAATAAATAATTTTCCAGCTTAAAACATTAAAAAATGAAATAAAAAATATTAATCTCTGTTTCCATAATGTTTATATTAATTTTCATCGAAGACTCCAAAATTTTTGGTTATCTAATGTTTCTTGTGACATATTGTGGAACAGGCTCTGCTTCATTTTATTTATAGAGACTCTCTATTGGAAGATGAAGAGCTTTATATGTCAAGTCCATCTGTCTTTCCTTCTCTATGTGAAACATTTCATGCAAAGTTGTTAGCAGCTGCAGAAAAGTTTGATTTATCAAGACTTAAGCTGATCTGTGAATCTATATTTTGCAAAGATATATCTATAGATTCTGTTGTCAATATTTTACTTCTTGCTGATCGTAATCATGCAACTGAATTGAAGTTCACGTGTCTAAAATTTGCTGTTCAAAACCTTAAAGGTGAGTTTTCCTTCTTACATTACAGTTCATAATCAGCTACTTTTTAGGTTGTGCTATGTAATAATCATTTTTGTATGTAGTATTGGTGGTTTTGACAAAACTTCAGATGTATAACAATTGATGCTCATATGGTTTCTTTCATTATTATGTCTCTTGCAGCTGTGATGCAATCTGAGGGTTTCAAGTATCTTAGTCAAAATTATCCATTGTTGCAAGAAGAACTGCTCAAGACTGTGGCAGAATGCCGGAAGCCATATGTTCGAAAACGAAAGCACAGATCTGTGAACCCTTCTTCAGATGACGATGATTATTCTTCAGATGAAGATGATGATGATGATGATGATGATTAAGGGGATGGGGAGTGTATAAGACAACAAACTTAAGAAAATTAGTCTAAGGATGTGATAGTTTGATATTGTGTTTGGATGAACAATATTTAAAGCATAATTTATTTTTATAAATTTGAAATATTTTATGATAAAGTATGTTGTTTGAATGGAGTTTTAAAACAAATTGAAATTTTAGGAATCTGTGAAAGTGAGTGAATCACTTATATTTTAAGAGAATGTCAAATTTTACTCTCTTAATTTTATTTTTTTGTTTTTATATTATTTTTTCAATTTGGTCTTAATTAGGATATTATCATATCGACTTTAATTAAAATATTTTCACCTTAACTATGAGTAAGCATCACCAACGTAATGTTATTTTTTCGATCAAAGGTAACAATGATTTCTTTTATCTTAACGATGATTGTGATTATGTGATGAGATATAAATAGAAAAAATGTAATCCATATAGAAGATAAGATCTAAAGAAGAGGAGAAACACTTTAATAAATTCATACTAGATATATGACAAAGGAAGAAGAAGAAATAAAGAATTATAGAAAAATGATGACTAGAAAATGACTAAAGGAACTTTAAAAATAAATTAGGAAGCATAACATGATTTGAAATTATTTAGAAAACGTAAAGAAATATTTTGGGATATTCTAGACGTTTCAAGGATGTTTAAGAATAAGAATAAAGTACTTAGATGTGTTTGGTTATATATGTTTGTAGGTGGGTTATGTAAGCTCATAAATCTAACAATCTCATTAATGAGGAAATTGTAATTTCCATACGCTAGGTACGTTGACCTTACATTGGTTGGTTTTATCCCTTAAATATTATTTTAGATATTCTTTTCTTCACCTATTTATAAATGATCATCTCTCATACATTCTTCATACTTGAATTGAATGAAATTAGAACGTTTTTTAAGAATTTCAGTGCGGTGAATTGTATCCTTACAATTATTCTTATTCTTAGTATACTCAAGGTGTTTTGTTTTAATATCATTCCTCAATTTAATCTTTTTTTTGGGAACTAAAGAAGGTTCACAAGATTGCAAAGAAAAGTCCACTCAAGCTTTAAGATGCAACAAGATTATCAAAACAAGCTAAGCTTCCAACACTAGGGTTGTTGGCTTATTTCTTGTTTCTTTTTATGTTGTTTGGTATTAGGTTACCTTTGCAAAAGACTCTTGTTTTTTTTATAAGAGTAGTTTTTCCTTTAAATAAAAATAAATAAATAAAAGCTTAGGTGGGTCAAAATGGAGTCAAGTACAACCTACATGACTATGTATACATCAATGGAGTTGTGGGGCTTTTAAACACTTGAAAAATACAAGATTTGAGCAATATGGGACTTAGGATGTGTATGTGCAAAAACTACAAGAATAATTGTATTTTGAATATTTTAGTCACACATCTCTTAGACTGATAAGTATTAAGAGCTCCTAAACCTATAAATAAAAGCCTACCCCAACTCTTGTACTCACTTTAAAATTGAATGAGAATTTGACTATGTATTTTGTTTGTCTTTTTATTTTTTTAAAGTCGCTTATTTTGGGAGTAATCTTCTCTTAGGTTCACCACCAATAAACCTTTTGAAGTTTGATTGGAGTCTTTTGTTGCCTCCAAAAAGGGTTTCCATCAAGAAATCTTTCTTGGTCTTTTTGGATATGCGCAATAGTGTGGTGAAGGGGGAATAGTGGTAGTGTGTATGTAGTGTATGTAGGTCATGCTTATGTGGTTCTGTTTGTTGTATTTGTTCTAGTTAACTGTTGCTGGTTTAGTTTGTTGCTGGTTCAGTTCTGGTTTGTTGCTGCTAGGATAGTATTAGCTTTGTCTTTCTACTGCTGTATTGGTGTTCTAGTTCAGGTTCTATGTACTGTTGTATTGATGCTTATGTGTTATGTTATGTTCTGGTTCATTAAATAAGAATCTATGATATTTGCTTTGTGTTTAAATCAATATAGCTCTAGATTAAAATCAATCTAAACTAATAAGGAAACCATTTGCTCTGAACCAGAAAATTTTTAATTGCTTAAAACTGCTTATACAAGCATTGTGTAAACATGTTGCTTTTGCTAGTTTTTCTATGCAGTTGCAGGTTCTAAACCACTCACACACTGGATTGTCTTCATCAAATAGGGGGAGATTGTTAGTACTCTCACAAGACTAAGTATTTGATGAAGCCAAGTAAGTGCAAGAAGCCTAAGCAAGCAAGTGGAATTGGATATGCTATCCCAAGCTTTGTCTTAGTGTGAGTGAGTGTGATCTAAAAGGAAACCTGTGCACTGCTAAGGAGAATCTCATTAGCACACATTAAAACATGCTTTAAAACAAGTAACATAGCATAACAAAAGTTATCAAGGAAAACCAGTTTAGATTTTCAACCTTGAGCATAAAAAGAAATCGATTTCCCTTTCTGTGAAATCGGTTTATTCACGTTCTGCAGCAAACTATTTTAACAGTTACTTTAAAACAGTTTTGGTTTTTCAAGTTTAAAAACAACTGGGTTTTCATAATTCGAATACCGAGAAACGCGAGAATATTTTTATAAAAGACATTCTGAGCAATCTTGGTCATTTGATTTCCTAAAGATTGAAGGGTTTGTTCTTGGAGATTGAGTCTTAACAATTGAGTTGTGCCATTGAGAATCTTCAAGCTTGTGCAGGCCTTCTATGTTACGCTAATCAGGGGGTTTCTTTTAACCTTTTTTTGAACATGTTTGTTTCAAGAACTGTGTTTTATCACTGTAATCTTGTATAATTTTGAAAAAATTATGTAATTGAAAGTGCTATAGGGTTTAGCATTTGATTTTTCTGAATTGGGGGAACTGCAGGGCACTTGTTCTTCAACTCAATGGTGTTCTTGGTTCTTGCAGGTGTGAGAGTTGTGTTCTTATTGTAATTGTACAATTGAGTGTTGATTAGTGTAATTTTTCTTGTCGGTGTTCTTCTCTCTTGACCCTTCTCTCTGCATTTTTGATTCATTTTGCACTGCCCACTATCAATCTTTGTACACAAATACATTCTTTAAAAATTCTGAGTTGGTGCGCTTAATTCTGCATAACAATCTAGAGTGTGTTCATAGTTTTTCTTGACATAACTTGTCATATTTTACTGCTGCTTGTTTGGTTCTTTTCACTGCTGTCATAACTTCTTTAATTGGTTCTGTAATCTAGTTTTGTGGTGATTTATTTGTTGCTAGTTTAATCAACTTTACTACATAATTGTTCTTGCCCTTTTTGCCTTCCTTTACAGTATTCATAGACTAATCTTGACATTGCTATTGTGTATTGATCTTGTCACTTGCTTTATTTTGTTCTCTCTACATAATTTTAAATCTGTCCAGCTGTTTATCTGAGGATTGTAATATTTGATTTTGTAGTTTTGTTGTTCCTTGCAAATCTAGTTTTTGGTTATTGAATATTATCATTCAAATCCTTTTGAGTATCTCTTTGTCAATCATATTACTTGTATCATATATTGTACTAGTTGTTTGTAAATTTGATTGAATTATTTTCTATTTTGTGTGTTGGTAGTTAGTGCAGGAAGTGACTTCTTGGCTAGAATACATAGCAATTACATTTGCCCTCTTTATCAATACTTGATTTGTTTGGTTGTTGTGTTCCTTCAAGTTAATTGTATTAAATTTTTCTAGTCCAATCAAACTATATATTACCTTGTTCTAATTGGTTCTTAACATTGCAGAGATCATAGCAAAATTTCATAGCTGCAGAATTGAGGTTCAGTTGTGTTGCCAGTTTTTAAATCGGTTTATTTAAAACTAAATTAGTTTATTTTTCTGTGCTGCACCTTACATGATAATTAAGATTCTTGAAAATCTTCATTTTGATTAAAATCTTTTTCAAATCCTTTTAAAGCCAAAATTTTATAAAGTTCAATTCACCCCTCTCTTGAACTCATCCTAAAGTGTTTTCAATGGTGACCTCCCATAACTTTAAAGAAAATGGACAGTGACACTCCATGGCGACCTCCCATAACGTAGAAGAAAATGGGGCAGTGTCGCTCCATGGTGACCTCCTATAATTCAGAAGAAAATGGGGCAATGTCACTCTATAGTGACCTCTCATAATTTAAAAGAAAATGGGGCAGTGTCGCTGAAAACACCTCGGCTATATCGGCCTTACACTACTCAACCATCTCGGCCTATGAGTTCTCCTTCATCTCGACCATGTTGGAGTATTGCTACATGTTTGATGTCGGTCACTCTCGAGTTGAATTGAGTCATACTTGTTGATGCCATTGAATTCCTTGAATTAGTTCTTCTCAGCCTCACGATGGGCGTCAATTGTTCTTGCAAAGGCCTGAAGGGTCTTTGGTCTCAACAGTGGTCTTTGGTCTTGGGTGTAGTCCTCACTTTAGGATATAGATGTCGATCTCGGATGTGGTTTTCGACTTCTAGTGGGATGTGGGAGGACACCTGCAAAAGGTGCTCCGATGTCAAAGTTAGTACACGGATGTCAAACTAGCAATTTAAGGATTGGATTTGCGTACCTTGGCTTGGCTTGTTTGTATTGTATTTATAGGTGTTGAACTGTACAGAAACATTGTGATTGGTTGACGTTTTTGGATAGAGCAGTTTTTGCCAGTCTACTGCTGTCAGTGATGTCTGGTGAGCTAGCACCATTACATCATACTGTGGCCGAGTACACGTCGGTCAAGGCCGCCTACCATTCACCCTTGACCGTGTATAACTCGGCCCAGACTGTACATCCTTTAATATAACAAATTGTCTTTCTATGTCCTTCCTTGAAGCTGTATTGGATAAGGAATATTTCTCACTAATGGAGATTCTAAACTCCTCTTTTTTTTTTTTTTCTTTTCTATTTTTTTCTTCTTTATTTTTATCTTTATTTTTTCCTCCTCTATTCTAGCCTCCTCATTCAATTTTCTCTCACTAAACTCCCTTTTTTTAATCATCTCACCCTCGTCGCCATTGTTTTCTTCATCAGTCAACCCAACTTCTTTTCCACTTTTTGCAACAATGGCTTTACATTGCTCTTTGGGATTTACTTGGGTGTTTGAAGGGAATGATCCACCATGTTGGTGAGCCATTTGCTTTGCCAATTGACCCACTTGAACCTCCAAATTCGTTATAAATGCATATGTATTCTTTTAATTATAGAGGGTAGATGAATTGTTGCAAACTATCTTCTAACTTGTTTCAAAAAGATTGAGTTTACATATCTCAAAACTAACCTTTCTAACATCAATAAAATCTTAGTTAATATCAAATAAAAAACAATTGCGATTATCAACAATAAAAATAATCCTAATAATTTAAATAAAAAATAGTTTTTATCAGCATCATTTAGAAACTCTAATCTACATCAACTGAAAAATAAACATCCTTATAATGTTTTAATTTTAGTCACATCTCCAAAATCAAAATCGAGTTGAAGAGAAATTATAAGTAAAAGACATGATTTTAAAAATATGAAGAATGTTAGGTATACTCTTAAATTTTCTATTTAATTAATGTAATTACTGTTGTGAAGTTTTAAGTTTTCAATTTCTTTTGAAGTTTTTAACCCTAAAACAATATATTTTGTAGTAAAACATTTCAAATTCTATACAAATGAATTAGTCTTTTACATTACACAAATATTTCATATTACCAAATAAAATGACAAGATATACTTATATGATCCATAACATTGTTTTTGAATCACTTTGACTTTATAATTTTTACACCTTAATTTAGCATCATGCAGCAACTTTTTTCTAGATGTATTAGAATCACAACAAGCCAGACAATGTAAACTAAATTGACATGGAAATACACTTTTTTTGGAGAAACAAAATCAACCAATTACCCTAAACTCATCAAACTACTCAAATGTCACTAATCCAATTTTTGTGGCTCAATGATTGATTTCATATAAAATTTTAGAAAACACATTGAAAGATTTATAGTTAAAGATGACATTATGCGAGTTTGGTATTTTTTTTATACAAGTACTGATTATTTGTGATTCTTATTTTAGTATCTATTTCCTTATATAATAGGTGTGTGAAAACATAAATCAAAATCCATTACCCACTTGTGGGTAAACTTTAATTCATTGCTATAGAAAAAAAAAATGATTTTGTAACATTACAACATACTCACAAAAGGGGAAAAAGTCTTTTTTTTTTTTTTTTTTTTTAATAAAAGAGTTATGTTAAGTTTTCATATTAGCACTTCACAATCCATAATCTTTTACCATTATACAGAAAAAATAGTATT
>Ga0209489_101507_pt1 | contig 47883 bp, 16 predicted proteins | sample SiratrowhiteBW_FD_187527 | JGI IMG/M metagenome (GOLD analysis project Ga0209489, IMG submission 187527) | Root nodule microbial communities of legume samples collected from California, USA - Siratro white BW (SPAdes) (version 2) | ecosystem: Host-associated > Plants > Roots > Nodule | place... | reverse complement strand
TTTTATTTTTGTCTTATATATATATATATATATATATATATATATATATATATATGAGATTGTAAACTTCACTTTATAAGTAATTTTTGTGAGGTTAAGTTAAACTTAAGTTCCATCTTCAAGAAGGTATCAGATACTTAGTGAAGTTTGTTAGGCTTATCCCCTAGCCCGTGCTCAAGACGTCCTGTCCTAAGTGTGAGGGGTGTATTGGAAATCACACACCAACTAAAGATATGACCAAATTAAACTACATAGGTGTGTAAAACTCATATTATCAAATCAGTTTTGTGAGATTAAGTTATGCTTAAATTTCACCTTTTTAAAGATGACATTAGAGTCATTCAAAGCTTATCCAAGTCAAGTTTGTTGAGTTTATATTGTGTCACCCATTATCGAGTTTTCCTTAGTCCCACGCTTGAGATGTCCAATCCTTCACGTGAAAAGGTTGTTAAAAATTCTACATTATTTAGAAATATGACTAAATTTAGAATATATAAGTGGTTGTAAAACTCAACTTACTAAGTCTATTTTGTGAGATTGGATTAAGATTAAAATTTCACTTTATTGAAATTTTATATAAATTTATTAGCTTGAATTATGAATGAATAATTTTAAAGTAGTTTACATAATACAACATAAAATAAATAAAATAAAATTTAAAGAAAAACTTTAAATAGATAATTAAATGTAGACTAGTATGTCTTGGAAATCATTTTAAATAAAACAATATAAAAGAAATGAATAAGTATATCACTATAAACAAATTAAATAACAAAAATATAAACAAATTAGAAAAAATATATGATTAAAAAATAATTAAATAACAAAAGTATAAAATAATAAAAGATGCATTATATTACTGAATGTAAATCAAATAGTAAAAACTAAAAACCTAAATGAATAAATAATCAATATATAAATAATAATAATAGAAAAGACTAATCCAGAAAGTGAATTAAATAATAACATAGATATAAGTTAATAAAAATATCAATATATAATTAAAAATATATTAAATAAATATAAATTAGTAAAAGAATTATTATATATTTAAAAGTAAATTAAATAACATAAATATAAATTATATTATTATAACTTGAAGTAAATTAAATGGTATAAATATAAATTAATAGAAAAATACCAATTGTAAAAATATAAAATATAAAGAACAAATAAGTTAAATCTAGAAAAAAAAAAAAAAAAAAAGAAAAAAAAAAAAAAAAAAAAAAAAAAAAATAAAAAAAAAAAAAAAAAAAAAAAAAAGAGGGTTAGTGCATTACAAGATATCAATTAAATAATAGAAGCATAAAAACAAATGTAATAAAACATGTATGTGGTTCAAAATAAAACATGCATAAACCCTTTAAGATTAATATAATATAAGAAGGATTAACTTCACTCTTCTTCTCTTTTAATGTCAAACATAATATAGGTTATAGTATTTTTAATAACAGGTACATAGAAACAAATATATTAAGAGAAAGAGAAAAAAGAAAGATGTGGTAGAAAAAGAGTGATGGTGAAACAGAGATGGTAAGGAGAAGAAAACACTAGTGCAAAAAAGTTTATTTATTTATTTTATATTTGTTATATAGGGTATTTTACGTCTATTAATAATTATATGTGGATGTTGGTGATGTAACTTTATATGGGACTAAATTTCTGATGTAAATTTATGTGGATCAAATTTTTGATATAAATTTTCGTCAAAAAATTCCATGTAAATTTACGTTACACAATTCGGTCTTACGTAAATTTTAGACTTTTTTTTCTTAAATAATATTGATTTTGGCTTTAAATCTAAATTTAAAAATAATTTATCGTAATTATAATTAAACATTTCAACTAAAATATATATAAAAATATTGTATCCTAAAAATGATATATAAAATAAAACTATAGTATCTAAATTGGAGAAGAAAAGTAACTCATTACTTTCTCAATTTTTTTATATCACTTTGAAACAACGAGGATAAATCATTAAAGATCTAAAATATTTCCTTTATATGATTATGCTACAGTGATAAAGGTAAAAATCATTTTATGTTTATTTTATGTTTAGATATGTATGTTTGTTCAGAAGTCAATAATACTCACTTAAATAATAACTTTCATTCTATACATCACATAGTAGTGGGTCTTACCTATTATACTAAAATAAAAAGATAAAGAAAATTAATTTCATATATATTAGACACAAAATTTCTATTATAATATTTAATAAAATAAAAAACCTAAATATATGAATAACATTTGAGGCAACTATAACTTCAATAATTTAAAGACACTTATACTTACATTACAATATAACGATATCCCTTAATCCATGGTGATAATAATTGTAAGAGAGGAATCTTGCCAGCATTATTAAACAGTAGGGCAAATGTGTTTTTTATTAGCATTAGCAACTTACGTGATTTTTACTCAAGATGACACAACCCGTTCCTGAAGGCATCCCAAGGGATAATAATAGAAAAATATGGTTAAAAATATCCATTTTACACTACTTTATATTAATAAAATATTATATATTAATAAAATAATAATATTTTTTAAGTATTAAATGGATGTAAAATATGAATAATAATATTAAAGTATCATCACTCGGAAGATTCTGCCCCTTAAAGAAAAACAAGCAAGAAAAGAAAAGCTGCAAGAGACCTCAAATTTAGTATAGGCTAACTAAACTAAAATTTTATGAAATAGATTCAATTAATATGATGAAAAAATATACTTTGATTGACTTAAAAGATGTAAAATTATAATACTGTCTTAGATAATATTTCTTTATTTGATAATTTATGGTTAATTCTTAAAATGGTAAAATTTTTCATTTTAAAATAACATTTTATCCGTTCAACGACCTCTCGTTGTTGCAGCAAAGAAAGGGCAAGTTTGTTTTTTTTTTTTTTTCAAAGATTCCTTCACTGTATTTACCATTCATAATGAGTAGAGAGAATTGTATATTCTATTCTATTCTATTTATTATTTAATTTTAATATTTTGCTAGTATAAAATTACATTTTTAACTAATTAAAAAAAGTCAACAAAATCAAGTTTTGATTATATAATAATATTAATATATGACTATATGATATAATATAAAACCTTTATCCATTTGTTGTATTATAATCAAATTGGATCACTTGTTCTGCCTGAAATTGGTTTCTTAAACATATTATCAAAATATTAATCATCTACACAGTTTACATCTTCAACTCTTTTCTTTTTTAGAATATTCTTAGTATAAAACAATAAAATGATTTTTTTAAAGAACTTTTTGCGCTTATCTCTATTTAGTGACGACAGTTATATCCTCTTTAATTTATAGTGGATAATGCTTATCTTTTTACATTTTGAATAAAATGTCAATTGTATTTAATGTTTTAAAAAGTCAGATAGGTTATTCAACTAATTTTTTACCAATTTGATATCCTTGATATCAGTTTTATTACATTGAAATCAATTTTAGACCACTACTAAACTAAATAGGGGAATGATTCCGATTGAATTGACCAGTCCAATTTGAGAACTTTCTTTAATTACTTATTTTATTTAAAATTAAAATAACCAGTAAAGTTAAATAACTTACAAATGTGAAAATTAAAAGTCAACGTTTTTAAATATATATAAATTGGAGAGTTATTATAAAAATTGAAGAATTTGTTTTATGTATAAAAGCTTTATACATTTTTGTGAAAACATGGTTTTAATATAAAAGATAAGTACATATTTGTAAAATATATGGTCAAATTTATTAATTTATTACTATATTTATATATCATTTTAATATATATAATCATAAATGTTCCAATTAATAATGCAGGTCTATTTAAAATTAGATGATACACGAATTTCATTTAAGAAAATCTCCATTCCTTTTACCGAGATTATATACATTTTTTTCATTGAAGATAATTATGTTTGACTGAAATAAATTTACTAAAAAATCTTCTTTCAAACATTTAATAAAATTTTAATTTAAGATCACTAATTAAAGGGAAAGAATCCCATCCTTAATGAAGGATCTCAGTGGAAATGAATTTTACTAAAACCAATTTTTTTTATCAGTTTTATAAAAGGTAATTGTTTATTAATGATGGAATTAATTAATAATCAACTCCATTGTAAGTTTTCATTAATTTTATAATAATAGGCAATTGCTGGCACAATAGAAATTACTTCATGTACTAATCAAACTTTTAATATATCAACAATATTTTTATTTTATTTTATTAAAATTTATTATTAAATAATTTTTTTCTCTCTCACATGTTCAAAAATATCAATGATACGTTTTAAAAGGTATGATATATTTTTATTTTCTTTAATAATAATAAAAATAATATTTAATAATTATTTTATTTTTTATTAATTTATTAAAATGAGATATTTGGATATTAAGATATTTACTACTTAAAATGAAATACTGATATGATTAATTTTTAAAAATTTAATTCAGCAAATTTTTTTCAAATATTTAGTTTTATGTTAATAAATTTGTTGAAAAAAATATAGATATTTTTTAATATTTATAAAATTATTTTTAATTAGAAAATTATAAATTTGTATTTATTGTATAAGAAGCAACTGAAAAAAATTATTATCATCTTTTAAAGTATACATTTTGACTGAGGAAGGCACACGTTAACAGCTTTTTCCTTAATTTAACTTTCCTAAAAAACGCGTGTGACTTAATTACGTGTGGAAAAATATTATTTGATGAATAAATTTTAAACTAAAAATAATAAAAACATTTTGATAACAGAGATAAAAATGAATGTGAATGTGAATGTGAAATAACTGATGTGATAATAACAGACACTTTATAATAACACAGATAAAAATGAATGTAAAGTAACTGCTGTGATAATTTATTTTATCTTAAACAAACACAACACTGTGACTTTATTTATCTCCTCTTACGTTGTTGCTGTTGTTATTGGGAATTTACTAATTTACTACACGTGTAGTTCCTCACACTCTCTTCTGTGCGCTCCTCATCGAATCTTCTCTCCCCCATTCTCTGTCTCTCTCTCTCTCCCTCTTCTCTGCACTGCATCCTTCGCCTATTTTCCCCCAAATCGTACGCACACAGATACGAGGTTAGTTTCTTCAATTCAACTTTTCTTATTCCATCTTTCTTTTCTTCATTTTTAGTTTACTTGTGTAACTTGTTGATTCAACTGATACCCTTTTGTGAATTCTTCTCAAATTTGAATACTTTTTGCTCAGATCCCGTTGTGAGGGCTGTGGGTGGTTCTTGTGTGATGTTTATGGCTGTGGGTCGGTGCTTTCATTGTCGGTTAATGACTTGGGTGTGAGTGAGAGTTGCATTTCTGTTTTTTTTTTTTTTTTTTTTTTTTTTTTAAGTCCTCTAGATGCAAATCAAGTGGTCATTTTGAAACCTTGTTTTGGGGTTTGTGTTCTGTGTTTTTGGATGTGGGGGCTTTTAGGAATGAGAAGTCGTAGATGTGTGTGAATCAGAGTTGGGGTGTGGAGCAAGTAAAAGTGTATGAATCCTGGTAGTGTGACATGATTTGCAAATAACTTTGTTCCTTGAGCATGTGACCAGGAACATGTGTTAAGAAATGTTCATCTCTTAATTGGATCTCAATACTTCGAACGATTAATCCTTAGCTTTTTAGTGGAGGATACCATGTGTTCAATCCTACCCCAAAAAGTAAAAGTGTGGGAAGAAGAAAAAAATAACAAAATAAAGGCTAAAATAAATTGAGGGCTTTGTTTAAACGTCAAAGCAAGAATTATGGAGTATTTGATGTTGTTTTGCATGTAGTGGTAGAAAAGTAAAGGTATGGTATAGATTTATTTTTTACTAGATATATGAGTATATGATTGATTTCCTAGTCTGTTTGAGTGTGAGTTTTTTTTTATTTTATTTTAATTTTTTGCATATAAGTATGAGTAGCCTACAAACTTTGTCATCAATCATTATACTAATTTTTGGTTCATCAACCTTTGAGCTTGACCCCTTTTCAGAAGCCTTTGGGAATTGTTAACCTTTTGGTTGCCACTTTTCTTCCAACTTTCTCCTCTTGCTCCTGACATCGGCTGTTTGGATGCAACCTATATATTTCTGCATAGGAGGTTTTCTGTTGTTTGACATAGAAAGTATGTGCATTCTCCCTGTGGATGTGCTGCAGAAGAGGAAAATTTTGCTGAAAATTTTTTAAACTGTGAAAATATGACCTTGTGAGAAAAATAGCATGGAATAATCTGAGTACATGATTTTTCGTCCTGTATTGAGGGTGTTCTAGTTTGAGGCAGTGGAAGGTGAGGGTTGGATTTGGAAAAGATTGTCTTTGCCTAATAAATTTCTGAATATTTTACTTAGATCCAGACATGAGGGCCCGAGTATGCCCTGTGACATAATCATATATGTGATCCTGTAAGGGAGAAGCATTCTGATAATCATCATATTCTATGCTTCATTTTCTTTATGGTGTGAGAAATATGCTGAGAAGATCAATATTTCTCACTCACAAAGTGCATTATTAGAAATTCTTAAGGCTATATCTTAGGGTCTAAATGTCATACACTCATACTTGCTTTAAATGGAGGACATATAGGTATTAAGTCAATGACATAGGTGAAGTAATGTAATGGATTTTGTTATAATCACAGTAGTATGCTTCTAAGATTATAGTGTCTCAGGTTTGTTGTTTGGTCTGTTTTCACTTAGGATTAGGTGTCCAATACCTAACCTAGTTAACAATTTGCTCATAGGAAATGAGTGAATTTTGGTGTAAGGAAAATTCATTATTTGGTGCTTCTTTGGTGTCTGATATTCAATTTAGCTTAGATCTTTCAAGAGAGATGGTTCAAAGTTGAACTGAATACAATATTCTTTCTTCCCTTATGCTATATCCCCAGAATAAGTTTGATGTTAGAATCAATGCTTAGTAAACTGTTAAATTGTGTCCTTTGTTTCATTCAAATCTTACTTCTTCTGACAACTTGTTGGTGAAGGTTGCAAGAGTCACAATGAGTCTGGCATGTCTTGTGTGCCATAGTGTGGATAGTCCATCACCATCACACTCTTTCAGGAGCTACTCTGTTTCAAGTGCAGAAAATGAAGGGAGATGCCATGCTGTTGCAACCTGCTTAACCAGGAAATTATCTCTTCCACCCTCTGCAGTACACTCTTTTCTTGCACCAACATCATCATCCAAAGTGACACCACAACCATCTGCTTCAAGCAACAACTTGATACCTGGTACGCCGCGGCTTGTACGAAGCCGAGCCGTGACAAGGGACCGAGTAAGAAATTGGAATTTTGATGAAATTGTAATGCAGTCCTAGTCAAAACTATAAGGTAGAATAAGACTAGGGAATTTTCTGGTGGGATAGTTTATAGCATGGTATTGCTATTTTGCCCCTTTGAATTTTGTTATGGGTGCAATTTATCTCTTTCTCTAGTTTTCTTGTAAAAGAGTCCAAACACTTCTAGAATTGAAAATATCTTAAGGTGTGATTCTACTTCATTTGGCATTTTCTGTCTGCTCTTCAAGAATTAACCAAAGTTGTCTAGCAGAAATAACTTTCAAGAACTAAGGCAGACAATTTGGAACACCTCCTTTGCTTTGTAGTTTTGATACCATTTTAGATTTCATAGAAAAACTAATTGAAATTAAGTGAAATTTTCAAAAACATTGATCCTAAAAGGTATAATTATGTTAAGTATCAAGGTTGACTAAGGATCAATTCGGAAGATTTTCTCCATTAACATTTATATGAAAAGTAAAAGAAAAAAAGTGAATTGCATTTATTTTAACTTGTGGAGAAATTCATTTTAATTAAGAGAACTTACTTTTGATTTTTATTCTTATTTTTCTATTATATTAGTGTATGTGGAGAAGTCTCCAGAAGAGACTCTAAAATGAAGTCACCAACATGTTTTTTTCCACTTTTTAATCACTCTAATTTCATATATCATTCCTTCAGTAACAGAGTTCATAAACTACCATGTCAAAATTCAATAGCACACAAAGTTTATAGAAATGGTTGTGTCGAAAGTTCGATGATTTCTATGTCTCAGAAACATTAATCTATTTTTTAACTGAAGATAGTAAAAATATTCTCAGTTGTGATGAGATAATTTGTTTATACCCATTGTGTTGTTATTTGCTAATCTCTTCCATATCTAGCAAAAAGAAAAAATGTCACAGCGACACCTTTTTAAGACCTTTTATTATTGATTGCAGTTTTTAGAATTCTAGAGTGTTAGAAAATGAGTTGTCCAAATATTTAACTAATAAATTCTTATATATCCTCACCGTTTTACTTTTATCAAGTCAACTTCCCTCTCACAACCAAAAGTCAACTTCTGAATTGAAGATAAACTTTGGTGCAATATCTTGAAGAAAATTATCTTGAAGAAAATTGGTGGTTGTTCTGTCTCATTCTCAGATAAGAAAGTGATAGTGTGGAGTAGTTGTCATAGTCCTTGTGGATTTCTTGAAGTTTGTCTCTTGCCAGTAAGTGAAGAAAAAATGATGATTTTGTGGGGGCATGGTAGATTTTTGCTTTTTAGGTTTGGCCCATTTTTCTGCCTAGTTTCAATTACCATATTATTTTATGAAGAGAGTTAAATAAAGGATAAGTATAATAATATATTGATCATGTACTATAATTATAACACCTTCAAACTATACTATATAAAAGAAATCAGCGAACTGTAAAGCACAAATTGTCATTATTTGAATGTTAAATTAAAAAATAAAACCCTTGACAGAAATCAAGGGTGAAAGTTCACGTGGGTTAAGAAATTCATACTTACAACATTACACTAGTGAGAGAAAGAGTAATAGTGTGCTCCGAGGAAGATTTTTAATAAAACTCATTTGAACTGAGAATTTGAAACAGTTTATAATTAAATATATTATTTAAGTAAAAAGATTTTTAAAAAATTGAAATACTAGAATTATATGAGAGTAATTTAATTATTTAAAAGTAGTTAATTTAAAATTTTACTTAAAAGTTAAGAATGTGAAATTCTTTATACTTTTAAACTTATAAGTTTTTATTTTATGTTCTCCGAATTCGGTTGAGGAGCTGTAAATGTAATTAAGATTGAAATATTGTTAGAATGATTCGGTTAATGTTTTTTTTTATTAATATTTATAAGAGTTATTTTTTATTTAAATTATTAAGATTATACTTTTGTTATTGTCGTAAATCATTGATTTTTTTTACTTTATATTGACTAAAATTTTATCGCTTATATACAAAAAGCTTATTGTAATACTCTAGAAAATAGCTATAAAATAAAAAAATTAATCTAAAATTTAGTTTTAGATATAAATAAGACAGCACCTATTTTTTTTAATAAAAAAATTGTTTATTTAACAACTACTAACTCTCTCTCTAAGAAGATATTTTATCCCTCTAAAAAGATATTCTATTTTATTTTTAAAAAAACTATCAACTCTCTCTAAGAAGATATTATGTTTTATTATAATAAAAATCACCAATTATTTTTTAAGAAGATATATAGTTTCATTCTTATAAAAATCACCATCTCTCTAAAATAATTTCTCTTTAGAGTTTTCTACCTTCTCTATAAATTTGTGATCTCATAGGTTATCAGATTGACAATCAGATATCACCCTTAGATTCCTAACGTTGAGTAGATCAAGAGTGTCCGATCAGATTCTTGAACAGAGTTAGGTTGGTTTTTGAGTATCTGTAGTCTATAGAGGTAAGAGAAGCTAATTTAAATGTTTTTAATGGATATTTTAATTACTTGTCTTTTAAATTTGGGTAAGGGAAGCTAGTTGTATGTTTTTATAGATATTATAATTAGTTATTTTGTGAATTTGGGTAACAGAAGCTAGTTTGACTATTATATATATATATATATATATATATATATATATATATATATATATATATATTTATATTGTAATTATTTATTTTATTAAATATGAATTGGATGAATTTAAATTGAATGAAATGAATGTTTATGTATGATGTGATGTAGTATCAATGTTTGTGAATGATATAGTGTGTGATCGAGACATAGTATCTTCAAAAAAGGAGATACCCGTGTTGAGATTATTAGGACGTGCATTGTTTGGGGATTTGATCTATCTAAGGAGGTATCCTGACTCTACTGGTACATTGGATTTATATAGATGAAGTTTACCGGTTAGTGAAAAGTCGAAGGAGATTCATATAGTCATGTCCGAGATTTGAAATATAAGCTGATCGAAACAGATGGATGATATATGACAGGTGCAAACCTCTGAATCTAACTCAATGCACGAGTCTTCAGAAAGTAGAGAATCTAGTGTCTTTGTTTGTGAGTCAGTATGTGTATGATAGGAGATGAATTATGAAAGCTTGATGTTTTGGTGTTTGATTGAGATAGAAATTTAAATTATGAAAATACATTATTCAAAACTCTAGCTTACCCTTATTTTTGTGTAGTGTTTATTGTTTTGTTTTTAAACTGCAATGATTGTGTATTACACATGAGCAGAGGATTTGACAGGTGGTATGAGTCTCAGATGAATTGTTGGAGAAACTTTATTTTATTTTATTTGTAATTTTACGAAGATATTTTTATTTAATATTATTTGGAGATATATATATTTTGAAATAAGTGACGATGAATGTATGAATATTTATATTCAAGTTTATTATATAATTTTATCCAATAAAATTACTATTATGTGAAAAATATAAGATGTTACACTTATATAAGATATTTTTTTTACAATATAAATGATAATCTTTGTCAATAATTTATTTCAATTCTTTTTAAAGATTCGATTAAGAAAAAAATGAACTAACAATAATAAAGATTGTTTAACATTTAAAAAAAAAGCAATTATTGATATGAAATCAAATTCAACATATTTAAATATCATATATCATATAAATTGAGAAATTCTCTATATAAACATAAAGTAAAGGAATTAAAAATCATTTTAATAAATAAACAGAAAATGGGAAGAAAATCATATCTTAATATCAATGGATATTTTGAATACACATTTTCCTCCTAGTATAACTTATTTCTTATTCAAAATAATTTCTTTCATTTTCAAACAATAATGCAGTATTTATGATGAAGTAGTAGAAATCATGAGTATGTTGTGATATATTTTGTTTAGAGGAGCTGGATGACAACAATAGTCACGTGATGAATTAAGAGTACAGAGACAAGGAAGGTTGAAAACAAATTCACATATATTAGTTGTCATGCATTATTATATTGACTATTTGGTTCCTGAAAAGGTTACTTAGAACATTTGGCGTTTGATGAAAAAAATTATCTACAAATAAAGCTTCATTTAACTCACCATAATTAAATACTTCTCTCTTATAAGAATCAAGATTGTATGTAGTTCATGGTTTGCCATGACTAAATCACCATTGTTTTTTGCGTTTCTCAAAATTCCTTGTGAATCCTAATACAAGATGATTAACTACATATTCTAATCATACTAGAAAACTAAAGTGCATGTAATTGTGTTAAAATTAATTAAAAAATTTATTATATATGTAATAATCCTACTTCACTTTCTTTAAAAGAATCCTGGTTGACATGAATTATATCCATAATATATTCATTATAATTTTCAGATCTCAAGGTTATAAATCAAATATTTATTTATACTATTTAATCTGTTACAAATTTGAGGAGAGTTGTCACAACTTAATAATTTAAAGAGTATTTTAGTTTGAAGTTAAAGATAATTTGCCATAAGTCTGAAGTAAGTAAAATATATATTATTAGGAGTCTATCTTAGTTTAAAGTTGGTAACTAAAGCTTAGTTCATAGGTCTTTCGCCAGACGTCAATCCATTTATTAGCAGGTGAATTTCATGAATACTAAGTATATAATTTTATAAGACAAAAGATTGATATACATTAATATGACAATATTCCGTTGATGACACACTATGTCTAGACACCACCAAGTAATGTTTTAAGCTATTTACTAATCAAATTCCTATGGTTTCTTTACTACAATATTTAAGTAGATAAATTCCTAAATTTTCCCTATAATATTTAAGTTCATTCATAGCAAATTAAAACATTAAATTAATATAAATCACAATAAATAAAATAAATAAAGCCTCTAATGATGATCTAATTAAAAAAATAATAATTAAAGCGAGATACGAAAAATTAATTTAAAAAAGAAGCTTAAGAGAAGAATTATCTAATTCTTTAGCTAAACAACTACAAATCATCTTATTTAGTCAAAACACTATTAATTGTAACTAATAATGAGTTGCTAAATAAAATGTTTGATTATTAATTAGAACAATTACTTATGTATAGTATCAAAACACTTATCATATAGTGATCAACCCTTATGACATGTTTTCTGTTAGGTCGTCTATTGATTTTATTTTTGCTTGTTTCTGTCAAACACAACATTATCATATTTTGTTAACACAAGAGCATCTAAACCCTTCACAGTAATCAATTCCCCTTTTGTGTTGGCTAAATTCCTTACACAAGAGAAGTGAAATTATGATCATATAAATGGTGAAACAAATTAGGGTTCAAGGTCTAGAGTAGAAAGGATCTCTCTGCAGCAAGAAGGGGTATCCAATTCCTCTCCTCTTGGAAGGAAAAACAACAAACAAGATACTCACAAAGAAACCAACCACAAGAGGGAGAGTGTTGGTGACCTTTCTAGGCAAAGCCGGGTAGTAACACTTGACAACATCTTGATGCAACCCTGCAAAAGCAAGAAAAGAGACCAAAGACAACGATGCATGGAAAAGATCACTCCATCTTAGTCTATAATCTGATGGCACACGAGGCTTCTTCTTGCCCCCATTGAAAGTCCATATCCCTCTAAATGTAGCCACTCCATAGTACAACCTTCCAGTGGCACTTCTGAAGCTGTCAGTTAAGGTGAAGAACACACATGACACTGCCAAAAGGGCCAAAAATATTCCCATCAACCACCGGTTGAATGCTTTGCATTCACCATCATCTGTGAGAAGAGGTGCAAAAATGCTGAAGGCAAGGATGGTCACTGTAGGCAAGAGCACATTGAGCCTAGCAGTGCCACTTAGTATTGCATTGATGACATAGAAATAGTAGGACTCATCAATTTCATAGTCATCAAGATCATAGTAGTCATCATTCTCCTCACTATTCTGTTGCTGCTCATCTTCACAGTGGATGATCAAATCATGATCACTAGCTGAGTTGCTCATCTCCAACCAAATAACAAGATTTGGTGATGGTTTTGAAGTTTCTTCATGTGGAATTATAAGGACTGTTTTGCACCTTTGTATATTATTTCTTGGTTTTGGTTCCTTCCTTTGTAATGAAAATTCTTGAAGGAATATGTTTTTCCTTCTTCAGCAATGTTTGAGTCAGAATTTGCTTTCATTTAGGGAAACCTTTATGCTTTGCCATGCTTCCACTTTCCAGAAGAAACCTTCTGTCCAACAAGCTTTATAAGTAACATCAATGCAACATTATAGAAACCCTTATTTTTCAGCTCACTTTTTTCAGTTATACCTTCCTTTACACATGTTCAGAACCAAATCATTTTTTGCTTTCTCTTTTGTTTGGGAAAAAAATGCCTATTTCACATTGCTTTTCAATACATATTCTCTTCATACTTCTTATGAAGATGCTAAATGGTAACACATGAAGAAGAGAACAAAGAATTTCAGGCTTTCTATAAAATTCCTTATGTTAAATTTATATTACATATGAAATTTTATTACATACAAAATACAAAATTACATATAGATTTATATTCAAACTATTACATACAGATATGTAAATTCTTATACAAATATTTATATTATTATTATTATTAATAATATTTTTAATATATTATTATCATAATAATATTATTAATATTATTAGTAATATTATTGATATTATTATTGTTGATATTATTATTGTTGATATTATTACTATATTATTAATATTATTTATATTTTAATAAAACTGTTGTTATTATTAATAATAATATTATTATCAATGTTATTATTATTAATATTATTATTATTATTACTAATATTATCTGTGAACTACACGTGTCCAAAAAACTTTCTCTCATTTTTTTTCTCAAATTATGTTATCTTGAAATTATTTATTAACATTACTGTAAAAGTAATATGCTACTCTTGTTCTTTACCTATTCTTTATTTATTTTTTCTTTTTTTGAGCTTCATATATAATCGAGCATAGAGAGATACAAGTGAATTTTAGTTTGTAAGATTATAAATATGAGTTACTTGAAAATCCTAAAACTTATAAAAAAAATTACTTACCTTTGGAAATGAGAAATTATTTGTTTTAGTCTTAATTCTGACAAAGAAAAAAAAATCTGTCTCACTAAAAAAAATTGATTTTAGTGAGGGTTTATTAGTTGAGGTTTTAACAATCTCCTATAAGAAATACGTTTACAGAAATTTTCTCCTTAAACTCCTAACAAGTTTTGACATTTTTTTAAAGAACCGAGACAAAGTTTCATGGATTTTAATTAAAACTTCTCACTTTATTTTCGACCTTCCCTATATCCTACATTATGAGTTTCTTTTTCTCTTTAACTAAACCCCTTTGTTCCACATAACGAAATCCTAAAAAACTATTCCCAATCTATTTTTTAGAATTGTGCGTGGTGTGAGTGTGGCGGGGTGCGGGTGTCGTAAATTGCTTCCGGTCTCTAGTTGAGGAGCCGATTAATCTCTCGTTTTCCTCTTCTTTATCTATTTTTACTTTTACAAATAATCTTAGGCTTGTCGTTGTATTTCATCACAATCACATCTCTGCATTTTCTGAGAAGTTATATCTCTTTTCAAGTGTTTTCTGCATATTTTTACCTTAATGTGAAATCACTGCTCTGTACAGAAGATTTTTACCTTGATTTGAAACCACTGGAACTCAAATATGAAAACAAACTTTTGTTTATAAATTATACAGTAATTAATAGAGCATAGGGATATAGATGAAAATAATTTCATTTTGATCTTGTTGATGGTCTGCAACACTTTAGGAACGAGAGAGAGTGGTAGTGAAGGGTAATTATGGAGAATACATAAGGAGGAGTCAAGAGTGTGTAATAATGATTTTAGTAAACTCTAATATATATTAAAATTATGTTTATTAAAAAAATAATTTTCTAGGTAATATTATCATATGTTATGTTGAATTTACCCACATATACAAATCAGTGGGTAATAATCTGTATGTAATATTGAATTTATCTATTGATACAGATTCGTGAGGAATAATCCATAGATAATACTAAATTTATCTACATATATAGATCCGTGGATAATAATTCGTGAATAATGCTGAATGTACTTATAGATACATATCCGTGGATAATAATCTGTGAGTAATACTGAATTTACCTATGAATACAAATTTATGAGTAATAATCTGTGAATAAATTAAGTTTTTCTTATAGTGATGCTAAATGATTAAATAATTTCTTAGTTGGAAAGTCTTTTAGAATTATAGTATTTCGTGTGAACTATAAACTGACAAATTTAAGCTAGTTTTAATTCTCATATATGAATATAATATCTTTAAAGTTATATACTTGTATAAGAGTTAATTGAATATTGAGATAGGTAAAATTAGAGTCTGTGTCATGCTTGGATAAGTAAAATCAACATTCTTTAACTCTAACAAAATTGATTCAGGACTTGAATAAATCAACTAGTTAGAGGTGCAAGTGTCATAGCCTGCTTATTTATCCTTGAATTAAATACATGTTTCTCTTTTTAAATTTTTGTAACATGTCTTCCATGTTGCCAATTTGCGGGATGCTTTTTTAGGCAATTTTATAGGTCTACGGGCAAGGCTGACTACTTGGCTTTGCACACTGGATTTATCATTGTGAGAGCCACTCCACAACATGTTCTTTTAAATTTGAATTTGTGTTTCCTCTTTTGACAGTGCATTATGTGTAGGTACACCTGACTCCTAGAAGTATGTTGACAGTCCTGTGCTTTGGGCTTCATTTGTTGTTTTCCTGTTCCTAAATGTTAATGGTGAGAAACTATTTTCTTAATAGAGTTCTATGAAATTTCTAATTATTCAGTTAAAGAGTACCAGTTGGTTAACCCTGTAAAAATTTGCAAGCTGTTCTGAACATCCTTAATTGTTGTATTCTATTTCCAATAATTATAATTTGCAAACTGATTAACATTTACAATCACAAACCATTTGATGGTGTCAGATAACTTGGGGTGTTGGAACAAAACTTCAAGTCACACTACTTAACAAAACAATAGAAAATGGGACCCTCCAGCATTAGTATAATTGAAGCAGAATATTGGCTTACTAATCTGGTGAATTCTCGTGTTGTTTGAAGGCTTGCGGCATTATGTCTCTGCAGCTATATCACCCTTCCATTATATCTTGTTACTCGGGTACTACGTTTGTTTATTTCCTGGTTTTCTTCTATTTGATCAAAGCTATTCTTTGGCTTTAATTGAAGTTTTTTCTGTGGTCAGGAACTTTACTGCAATCAATAATAAAAATATATTACTTGATAAATGTCAATAACACACAATCTAATTCACTCTTTTGAATACTTTTATAAGTTGAAATTGATTGAAAACTATAGAAAAATTGTAGGCTCCATATTGAACTATCCAAGATAATTTTGTGCAAAACTATAACTTTGTTATGATCTATGAAGCACATATACGGATATGGTCATCACATGGACATGGACACGTGGAATTAAATTAAAAATTATAGGATATGGTACACGACAATAAATGTATATATATTATATATATAAATATGAATTTATATAAATGTACTAATATAATTTGTCATGTGAAAAAAATAAAGAGAGAAACCTTTTTAAAAAAAGTCTAATTAAATTTACAACTTCTACATTTCATCATCATTAAAAAATACAATTTCTAATTATGGTTCATCAAGAGACGAGCTGGTAATATCAATAATTTCATTGTTATCTAATGAAAAATCATCTCCTGCAATATCCCATAATTTAATTTCATCTTCTTTGTATTTTGAGGATTTTCTTGAGAGAAGACGAAGATTACTATGAATATATACTAGATCTTCTGCCCTTTTAGGTGTCATCTTATTTCTTTTAAAAGAATGTATAAAAGAGTAGATACTCCAATTCCTTTCACAAGAAGAAGAAGAAGAACATGGTTGCCAAGTAACTTAAGAGCGATCTTCTGAAGTGTTGGTGCATGACTACATAAACAATCCATCATGTTTTTGCATCCATTTTACCTCTATCTCTTAAAGAGTCAACATCGGCAAAATTTTCCCTTCCATCTGAAAAGTTTGCAAATTTTATATTTACTTGTCTCCTTACATCTGCATCATCAAAGTACCTCTTAAAACATTTATTCCTTTCATAAGTAAGTTCAATATCTTGATGTGAAGCAAGTCTTTGTGGATCTTCACTTAACCATTCGTGACTATAATATCTATAACATTATAAACATATAAACATAAATTAACATTATGATATTGTAAATAAAATATATAATACAAAATATAATCATAAAATAATTTAACTATAATACCTTGGATTTAAATACTGAGTTTGACAATGAAGTGATGTATTATTCTTAGTTCAACGATAAATTAATATTGACTGAACTACCTTAAAAAATGATGAAAGTTTAAAATTTGTCTTTATTTCATGTTGGAATATAACCTTTCCCATATTTTCAATCATTGAATCCCACATTTTATATACTAAGTGAAGAGTAGTCATATCAATATTTGTTTTTATGAGAATATCATAAATAGGGGTAGTAAAAGCAAGTATGTAATCAACCTTCGTCCACCAATTATCATTCAACAAAGTTTCTTTCACAAATTATGCTCTATCCACATCATCTTCCTTGTAAGATAACCATTCATCACTGATAATCATCTCCTGTAGTCCTTTTTCCAAAATTCAAAACCTATTAGTACTCTCACAAGACTAAGGATTTGATGAAGCCAAGCAAGCCAAAGCAAGCAAGCAATTGGAAGTGTGTCTTAGGCTTTATCTTAGAGTGAGTGAGTGTGATTGGTGGTGAAAGAGAACCTATGCACAGCTGAGGAGAAACTCACTAGCACATGGTCTAAAATGGTTAAAACAAACCATAAAGCATAAGGTAAATTCTTTGCCTAAAAACAATTTTCAAAATAAGGTACTGGACGAAAATAAATCGATTTCAGGTTAATTGAAATCAATTTATTCGTGCCCTGGATAGAACTGAATAACCGTTTTATCAAAACTGTTTTGGGTTTTTCTCTTATAAAAATAGAGGTTTTCTAATTTGCGCCATTAAGAGATGAAAAATGAGAATCAATTGAGAGCTATTGTAAAAATCAATTTGGGAAAATTAGGGGTTTCTTAATCAATTGAAAGTGGCTTGTTCTTGAAGAATCAATTGTGACGCATGGTGGAATGTATGGTAGAGTGTGTAGTGAAGATCAACAGGAGCGAAACCTTTTGATAGTGGCACGTGGGTTGTGCATGAGGATGGGTATGCATGCATGGTGTTAGATCCAAAGGAGGCAAGGACCATGGTGATGGCTTACTGGATGTAGTGGAAATGTAGAGTGGACTTTGATGTGTTCATGGGGATGCATACTAGTGCCATGAGAATCATTTGTAGTTTTTTTTTTATTCTATTCTATGCCATGAATGTGTTATGAAATTTGAAAATCAGCCAGAAGAAAAAAAACATACCTGGTATTTGAAGAAATTAGTCTTTTTTCTGTGTTTTCTTCTCCCTCTCTTTGTACGTGTGATCTTTTTTCTCTTCTTCTCCGTTTCCCTTTTGTTCTCTCTTCAGTATCCGTCTGTCCCTCCTCCCCCCCCCCCCCAAATGATGCGTGCCTCCTCATCTTTTAATCTCTCTCCCTTTTTTTTTATTATTATTATTTATTATTTTTGAAATCAAGGTGGTTCAGAGACTTAAGCCATTTTCCAACGGTAATAATTTATTATTAATTATTAATTTTTTTTATAAAGTGGAGAACGTGGGTTGTTTTGAGCAGTTTCATAATTGATATTTTATTTTTTATATTTTTTTTATTTTTAAGAAAACAGTACGTGGAATTAAGGAGTGAGAAATGAGAGAGTTGACTCATTCTTTATTATTTTATTTTTTATTATTTATTCCTTCTTTTTTTATTTATATATAGATTTTATTTTTATTTTGTTTTTGTTATTTAATCATTTATTATTTAATATTTATTATTAATTATTTTCTTTTTTTTTAATTAATTACCACCTTTTTTCTTTTTTTAAGTTTTTTTTTTGTTTAATGAAAAAATTCAATGTTTTATTTTTATTTTTATTTACTATTATTATTTCTTAAGGAAATTTAAACCTATATATTTTTATGTTATTATTCATTTTTTTTAATTTTTTTTTAATTTTATTATTATGCTTTAATTTAAAATATTGCCCAGACAAAATCGGGTGTTGACACAGATCATGGCAACCAAAAGTTACTGCCATATCAGAGACAAAGGATCTTTGAACATTGAGCACAACTGCACTGTTTGGAAAGCCAAGGGAGCATGAGCTAGAAATGAATCGGTTTAAGGAGTAGGAAAATGGAGAGAGGAAGGCTAGAAGCATTGCTCTCAAAATTGCAGCGCTAGGAGAAGATAGTGAAGCTGAATCAATCTATGAAAGTGAAGTTGAAACTCTAAATATGCTCACAAGAAAGTTTAGCAAGCTCCTAAGGAAGAAAGGAAAAGAGAAAAATTAGCAAACTAGAACGTACACCAAGAAAATTGATTTAAATTCCACTAACCTCACTTGCTTTGGATGTGGAAGGCAGGGGCATATCAAGGCTGAATGTTCAAATCTGAATCATAAAGACAAGGCTGCTGAAAAGAAAAAATTCAGCAAGAGCAGCAAGGGAAAAAAAGCATATATAGCTTGGGATGAAAATGATTCTACAACTAGCTGCTCATCAAAAGAGGAGGAAGACGTCAATCTGTGCCTAATGGGAAAAGAGGAGTCAGAGGTAAGCAATGCTGGATCAAATGACTCATCCAATTTTGAAAATTACAGCATATTGCTTCAAACTTTTCATGAAACGCAAGCAAATAGGTTGGTTGGGGTAAATAATAGGCTAAAAGGTTTGAACAACTGGCTGGAAGAGACAATCATCTCATTGGAAGAAGATCTAGAAACTGTTAAAACCGATTTTGAGCACTTGAATATGATTTTCCAGTCTTTTAAATTTGAGGGTGAGTCTAGCAAACTAGCCAAGTGTGAAAATTGTGAAGTGCTGGAAGCTAAGGTAAAATATATTGTAAAAACTTCTTCCAAGCTTGCTATGGGAATGACAAATTTAAATGTTGTTTTAGGTTCCCAACACTGTGTGTTTGATAAAGCTGGAATTGATTTCAAACCCATGTTTGAAAAGGAAACCAGAAAATTCAGCAACTTTTTCAAACGTGGCAGCCAACACACCTCACTTTTTTAAACTTGTTTCTATTATTTACACAAAGTCCATACTATGAGAAGTTGTCGAGCTAGACTTTATGAGGTTCCAAATGGCCGTATGAGGTGGATACCTAAGGGTAGCATTAACAATTATGGACCCAAAGCCAATAGGGTACCAAGTTTCATAAAATAAATCTATTTTACAGTATAAAGGTGCAGCCAGCGAGAAGCTTTGGTATTTGGACAGTGGCTACTCCAAGCACATGACTGGGATGCATCTTTGCTCACTGGTTTGACTCTAAAACATGGGGGATAATGCACTTATGGGGACAACAACAAAGGAAAGATTGTTGGCAGCGGTGACATAGGAGTCAAAGGAAACTTGATCATTCATAATGTGCTTTTGGTTGAGGGATTAAAGCACAATCTGCTGAGCATAAGTCAGCTGTGTGACAAAGGGTTGGAGGTCACTTTCCAACCAGAAATCTGCCTTATTTCCAATAGAGACTCAAGAAAAGAGTAGCCTTAATTCTTAGAGCTTGAGATTCTTAAAAAACTTCATTTGTCTTAAAATCTTTACCAAATTTTTTGCAGCTTTGCTAAATGTTTTTCAAACAGCTTTCAAAAGCCAAATTTTTTTTAAAGTTCAATTCACCCCCCTCTTGAACTTAGCCAAATATATTTTCAAAACCTTTTGAGCATGACTATGGTTGAAACAAATCTTGTTGGAGCAATAGAAAACAACTTCAATGAGTTAAAGGTATTGAATATTAATAATCTTATAAAGTTTCTCACGATAAAGTTTTTAATAAAGGTAGTGTCATCAACAATTTGTGAGATCCAAAAACATTGTTCATAAGCATCACTATTTCTTTCCGTATTTTTTGCTGCACAAATATTTTTCAATGCAAAATTCAAAGTATGCACTACACAAGAAGTCCAATAAATTGAAGGAAATTCTAATTCTATGAGGATACCTGTTGCCTTACATGCAACTGCATTATCAATTATAATTTGTACCACATTATTCGGCCCAACCTTTATAATTGTATGTCTCATGTGTGTAGCAATAAATTCTTTGTCTTTTATCTCACCTGATCCATCGATTGACTTTAGAAACATTGGTTCACTTTTAGTGATAGCCATAAAATTTAAAGTGGTCTTTTTTAAGGATCACTCCATCCATCACTAACAATTTTCACACCTTTCTAATTCTATGAGTTTCTTATAGGTTGCAAATATTTTCTATGTAACTTCTCTCTTTTGAAAGTAAAGGAGCTCTCAATTTATTATACGTTGGCTGTACATATTTACTAAGATTAAAAGTATTAGTTGCATAAGAAAATATACTCCTGTAATAAGGACTTCATGCTAAATGAAATGGTAGACCTGAAGAATAAAACATTCTCGCAATTTCACAATCAAGAGTATCTCTGGCTTGAAAATTGAAAGAAGACTCCAAAAGACCTTTTAATCCGAGACTCTTGTTTGTCTGATTTCCTTCATCAGATACATCTAGTAAAGGGACCTTTTTTTTCTTTAAATTTTTTATTTTCAAAGTTGCTTCATTGTCTAATTTTTTAAACTCAACAAGTTTTGACGAAATCACGTTTGGACAACTTTTAAGTCCTTCTCCCTTAAGTTGTACACCAGGAGTTTTTCTTAATTTTGAAACATATCTCTATAAAGGTTTTGTTTCATCTTCTTGTTTGATAGCTTGATTATTCATCTTAATTTCCTATAAAAAATAAATATAAAAAATTTACTTACATAAAAAACTTTTATCTAGTAGAAACTAATTTATAAATATAAAAATTAAACAATAAAACAGGTGACAAATTAAAAATTAATTATAGTATAATATATTTTTAAATAAAAATTGAAAAACATAAATTAAATAAAAAATATTATTCAAATTTTAAATATAAATAAAACATAATATGTTTTAAAAAAAAATTGGTATTATATAATAAAATTTTATAAATGTAATTATTAATATAAATTATTATCAATAATAAATTTACAACATATATAAATAAAATAATAAATTACTACTTTCGTAAAGTAATATTATAAATAAAATAAGAAAAGAAAAACTTTTCAAAATTAAATGAAGTTACCATTTTTCAACTTTTAGACTCCTTCTTCTTCCTTCTAGAAATAGCATAGAAGGTATTCAGAGAGTCTTCCACCAGAGAGCGTCTTTCACCAGAGAGCATCTTTTAGAGAAAATGCCTTTCAAAGAGCAGTAAGAGATCGTTGAGCATCTTCCGGCACGGCGACTTCACCGCGAATACCTTCATTGTTTTCATTGTGAGTCTTTCCGTTCACCGCGATGTGACTCTTCTTCTCACAAACAATATGTTTTTCTTCTTTTCTTTTTGATTCGTTTCTCTCACATCACTGATTATTTATAAGCATTTTTAGAGTGATTTAAGGGATAAAAATATTTGATATGGATACGATTTTCTGATTCGAATGTATTTATTTTGGATTTTATGAACATTTTGTTACAATTTGTGTTTGGATTTTACAATTTTGGTGAAAGATATGTGACCAATAGGGGTTGACATGTCTTATATGTGTTTCTAAGATGGTCGACCGTGTCCAGTGGAGGGGTGGGTGTCCAACAAGGTGTCGTTCACACCTCTGCCATGTGTCCGTGTCGGAGGTGTGTCAGAAGCGGGGAAGTTGGTCATTTCCCCGTGTCCGAGCTTCATAGGTTATGATTCATACATCACAAGTAATATTTAAATCTTAATTAAATTAATAAATATTTTACATTGTACTAATTATAATTATTTTTTTTATATGCTAGGTATTTGATCAAAGAAGTCTCCCTAATGAAGAAACAAATAATCAACGTCAAGAACAATAATTGAAGAATGTTATTTAGTTTTTTTATCATGTATAATTTTATGATTGAGAACAGATGACCATGTAATGTTTTAATCTTTGAATTTTGTTGTTTACATTATTTTACCTTAAAGTTTTAAATTTTGTTTATTGTTCCTTTTATGAATACTACTTCAATTATAAATATCAAAATTTTAAAATCTTTACCTTTTATCATTTTTCATTTGATTTAGGATTTATATATGCATCACAAAAAATACAATACATTAAAAAAATAGATGAAATTAGCAGGGTTTATGAACCATTGGCAGTAACAGGGGTTAATAATAGCTTACAGTACCAGGGGTTTGGGAAACTGCTGGTAGTAGCAACCGTTGATAGTAACAGAAGTTTCAGGAACCACAAGAAAATATTTGTCATTCCAAGGGTTAACAAAAACCGTCAGTAATCCACTAACAACGCTGGATCTACTAGCGGAAAGACAAACCGCAAGTAACGCACTTTGCAGGGGTTAAAACTGCCAGAAACACTAAATATAACCCCAATTAATATTAATTTTTGTTGTAGTGTTTGGATATTTGTTTCAAGGTTTGATCAAATTATATAATAGAAGGGCACAATATTTTTTGTTTTATTAAGCTTTGAATAAATTTACTCGTTAGTATCTATATGAGAATAAAAAATATCAAAAAAATTAAATAATGTATACATAAGTTAAAAATAGTTATTAAAAGATTAATATTAATAAGCTTTTATAGTTTTTTTTTTAAATTAATTCTAATTTATGAAAAATAGATTTATTTTCTTTTAGTGTAATTGGTCATGAAAATAATTGTCTAGCTCAATTTTGAAATGTACAATTTGGGATATAAAAAGTAATTTGTATTATGAATTGTGCATTCTGAAATACAATTTTTTTTTCCAGCGTGTGCAAACAAAAATATAAAATGAGTACGACTGAGAAGATGAAGAAAATGAAGAAAGCAAACACAATATTTTTTCTTCCCTTGTGACAATGCGGGAAGGAAGCATGGAGGTGCAGAGAGAATTTACCCGTAAATCATAAGGTTTGATATAACATTTAACAGTCTAACAAAAAAACCTACCTCCTAGGACTTGTAATAATTTTATAGTAATATAAAAATATAACTAAAATTTATATACAAATATAAATATATGTATGAAAGTAGAGTAAAAAAATAAGTATAATCTCTATTCTCTTCCATAAGTTGCTCCTACATATATATTTATATATGTTTGTGTACATAGTACATTCATTCATTATAGTTCACAATACATGCAATGATAAACTATTGAGATACATTTTCACCATAAAAAAATATACAAAAGGAGACATTTTGATTAACAAACCACAACAATTAAATTTCATTCAAATACTAACATACAACAAGATAGACCACACATGGATTTAACATCACGAATATTCGACAAGCAAAATATCAATTGCTATCTTTTGGAACTCCCATATTAAATATGTCCTACTAAAGACTAACACCTGATCCAAACAAATACTTAGATCTACAAGTGAGACTAACAGATTAAGGTAAGTTTATTACAACCGCGGTTCGTACATCTACACATGTCACGACTTGTAAGAACTCATCTTTTTAGTTTATCACCACCTGATATCTTAGTCTATACTTAGATCATCAATGAAGTAAAGGGATCCTTGTTACAATATAGATGCCAATACTTAATACACAAATCAAATCGAATCAAATAAAGGTTTACATATCATCCTAGATTTATGATTTTAAATTCATAAAATTTTCATCCTTTTTTATAACGATATCATACAATATAACTCATTTAAACAAAATCATAATTTAATCAAATATACTAATTAATATTCACTTTGTATTTATAAAAGCATTCATATTCAATATTAAAGAAATTGGAAGTTTTAAAGAAAAGAAATTAGCTTGAGTGAAAATATTTTCACTTGAGCAAGAATTGGATCGCTTGAGAAAATCTTTTCCCACTTAAGTAAAATCTAGTCGAATCAGGGATTGAGTTGCAGTGTTAATTTTGCTTGAGCAAAAAATCTTCCACTTAAGTGAAAATAGGATAGAGAGTAAGGTGAGAAATCTATTTTATTTTCACTTCAGCAAAAATCCTCCACTTTTACAAAATATTGGAAAACCAAACCCATGCAGCAAAAAACTCAATTTTCAAATGTTTTATTCAGAGTCACTTTATCAAATATAGTTTCAAACAATTCAAAATGATCAATACAATCCATAATTTCTTGCAATGTCATCCTTCCCTCATTTGAATTCAACCCTGATAATTTAGACTCATTATATCATGTTCATAAACTAACATTGAATATTGTGCTTCAAATAACCACATCTTGAACTAATTTGTTTCAAATGTAGTAATCTAATAGAAAACTGACAACATAAATCAAAATCCATTAATTCAAACTACATAAATCTCATGTCAAGCTCAAACATTATAAACATCTCATAACTATGCATAAAACTCAAGATATTGTGACAACATCACCTTTACAACTAGATAATTTATCCTAAGGTTCTATAAAAATTTAAATAGTTTTTCTTACCTATAATTCCTTATTTCAAAGAAAGTTTCAACTCAAGCAAGATAATTACTCAAAATCTAGAGACCTAAAGTAAAGTATCCAAACATAACCAAATTTTAGTATCAGCATAACCAAATTGAGAGGAACACTTTCTCAACTACCCCTACCAAGAGTGATGAAAATTCGTAAGGTAAAGAAGAAAATAAAGAATCTTTAGGGTCAATAGGAAGGTATTCTATTTGCAAAGTTGATCGATTAAAAATGATCACTAATTTCCCAATTAATACGAAGTGTGATATGATTCTTAAAGATATGTCGATTGAAGATCTCACATTGAGTTAGGGTTGAGTTAAGCTTAAAGTTCACTTTTTAAGATGGTATTAGAGTCATTTTAGAGCCTATCCTGGCAAGGTTATTGGACCTATAAGAAAATTCGCTATCGAACCGTTATCGGGTCACGATTAATGTATAGTTCCACGACGACTTGAGAAGTCTTGATGTGAGCGGGGTGTGTTACAGATCTCACATCGACTAGAAATAAGGTTTTTTAATAGTATATAAGTGAGTGCAAACCTGACCTTACAAGTCAATTTTGTAGAGTTGAATTAGACTTAAAACTCATTTCTTAAGATAATATAAACTAAATGAATATATATTTAATAGACATATCTACAAATTCTAATGTAAAATGGGTATTTAAGCTTTGATAGGCTCAAATTTCTTGGTTCAAAAATTCAAAAGTTTATATTTTCTTGTTGCATGTTAAATTTTAAGGATTGATCTTCCTTGTTTAAAGGTCTAACTAGTCTCTTCTAAAAGAAATTTCATAAACAAACGAGGATATGATTTACAAAATCACAATTTGAGTTACTATTGCATGACAATTTTTGTAATACCCTAGAAAATAGCTACAGGATAAAAACTAATCTAGAATTTAGCTTTAGAGATAAATAAGATGGAACCTGATTTTTTTTTTTAAATAAAATTCAGTTATTTAGTTATTAAGTTTAAATGAATACAAAAACAGTTATTCAGTTTTTAGTTTTATGACAAAATAATTGTCTCTCTAAGAACTATTTCTCATTAAAGTTCTCTACCTTCTCTCTAGATTTCTAATCTCATCTGTTATCAGATTGACAATCAGAGGTCATCCCGAGATTCCTGGCGACGAGTAGAATAAGAGACGATTCTTTAATAGAGTTAGGTTGCCCGTGATTTTAGGGTTTTGGAACTCTTTTTGGTGTCTCTACTCTATACTAGTCAGGAAAGCTAATTACATGTGTTTTTATGTTAGAAATTTATCTAAAATGATGATATTTGGTAAGGGAAGCTAATTGTACGTTTTTTTTTTTATGTTAGTTTGAAATAGAAATTTATCTAAAATGATGATATTTGGTAAGGGAAGCTGGTTTGAATGTTTTTAGTAGATTTTGTAATTAATTGTTTTTATTAAGTATTAATTCGATATCATGTAGTATCAATATTTGTGAATGATGTGGTATGTGATCGAGACATAGTATCTTCAGGAAAGGAGATACCCGTGTTGAGATTGATTACGATTTACATTGTTTGTGGATTTATATAGAAGAATGTGTCCTGATTCTACTGGTAGATTGGAATCATATAGATGAAGATGACCATGTGGTGAGAGTCGATCGAGGTTTATATGACTACGCCACGGGTATAACCGATTGGACCATATCGCATGGATTAATTGTGTCACATGAGTGTGATGTGTTAATGATAATGTGATGTATGAGACAAATTATGAAAACCTGAATTGTTGTTTGGTTGAGATAGAAATTTAGTTTATGAATAGACATTGTTTTTAAACTCTCTAGCTTACCCTTCTTTTTGTATGATGTTTGTTTTATTTTTAAATTTGCAATGATCGTGTACTACATGTGAGCAGAGTATTTAACAGATAGTGTGACTCTACTAGTGGAAAAAACACATTCCATGATAGGATATCATCGCGGTTAAGAGAGAACCGCAATTAAAAACAATACGGTGACATTTTTGAAATTAAATGCAACCATACCAACGCAGTTGTCCACAATAATCGCAATTGTATTAACGTTGCAGGAGATATCATTGCGGTTGTTTCTAGAATCGCTATGGTAGGAACTAGATAATTTTTAAATTATTTTGCAGGGAAGATATCATCGCGGTTCTGGAAACAACCGCGATGGTATGTGGGATACGAGCGCAGTTCCCACAAATAATCGCGCTCGTATCCCTTATTTTAGGGAACTCGCGCTCACTTTTTCATTTACACTCTGTTCTTCCCTCTCTCTTACAGCACTCTCGTCCCTCGTTCTCTCACCGTCGTCCGTTGCCATCGTCTCTCATGGCGTCTATCTCTTTCTCTTCTGCTTTCGCCGCCATCCCCACCACCACGAAGAAGCGCCTTGTCTTCCACATTCGAGGTTTGTCGCCTATCCATATACACTCCATTGCCATTTTGTTTTTCAAATACATTAAGAAGCCCCTCGTTTACAGCCAGGTTGGTCACTCATGTTCTTGATAGGGGCTTCTCCCCTAAACCTAAAAGCTTTGCAACCCCACTTGTGCATTATAGCTGCCTACCTACCAAGTTTCTAGATATTCCTCAATTCGATTTGTCACTCCCTCCTCCATTGTCACACATGCTATTTCAAAATATATCAAAAATTATACCTCTATAACACCTTTCCATTTGTAATTTTTGGTTTGGTAGATTGCGGGGTGTTGCATTTGTGTTTTGTGCATTTCAACATCTTCCCGCGCTTACCTTTGTCTATAAGAGATATGTCTTTTAATTCATGAAATGCTTGAACTGTTTTAGATTTTGTATCTTGATAAAAACGTGTTGGTATTGAGTCCGGGGATGTTTGATCCCTGACATTTTAGATTTTCTGTAATATTTATGTTTATCATGACGTGTTGGTACTGAGTCCGGGGATGTTCGATACCCGACATTTTATGTTTTCTGTAATATTTATGTTTATGATGACGTGTTGGGCTTGAGTCTGGGGATGTTCGATCCCCGACATTTTATGTTTTCTGTAATATTTATGTTTATCATGATGTGTTGGTACTGAGTTCGAGGATGTTCAATCCCCGACATTTTATGTCTTTTGTAATATTTATGTTTATAATGACGTGTTGGGCTTAAGTTCGGGATGTTCGATCCCCGGAATTTTATGTTTTCTCTAATATTTATGTTCATGATCATGTGTTGGTATTGAGTCTGGGGATGTTTGATCCCCGACAATTTTAGGTTTCATTTGTGCCTTGTTTAATATGTATGAATTTTTTTTATATATGTAGTCATGCGTCGAAGTTGGATAACTGCAAGTCGAATCAGTGATGAGTATGAGAAAGGTGTTGAAGAGTTTCTACAATTAGCTAAGAGGAATGGAGCAGGAGTAAATAACAATTATTTTTGTCTGTGTGAATTGTTTAAATGTGAGAAGACAAGATATTGAGTTGATACGAGAACATGTTCTTTGTGATGGTTTCTTGAAAAGCTATACAATATGGACTTGGCATGATGAAGTTTTGGAGCAATATTCTCCTGTATCTACAAGTGAATGTCAATATTCTAATGTATATTCTAAGGATTGCATGGAAGACATGATTCGTGATATTGGAGAAGATAGTTTCAACTAAGCACATGTGTATGATTCATTGAAAGATGATTCAGTCATAGAATTGTATCCCGGTTGTTCAACTTTTTCCTGTTTGTCAACAATATTGCGACTATTTAATATCAAGGCAAGAAATGTGTGGAATGATAAAAGTTTCAATGAATTGCTAGAATTGTTTCATCAAATACTTCTAGAAGGTAATACATTGCCAACCAGTCACCATGAGGCCAAAAAGATATTATGTCCAATGGGTATGGAGTACCGGAAGATACATGTTTGTCCCAATGATTGCATATTGTACAAAAAAGAGTTTGAAGGATTGCATAAGTGTCCTAGATGGGGGTATCAAGATACAAAGTAAAGGATAATAGTGGTGATGATGATGACATGAAAAAAGGGTCATCCACAAAAGTATTGTGGTATCTTCCAATCATACCACGATTAAGACATTTTTTTGCCAATGTTAATGATGCAAAGAACTTGACATGGCATGCAAATGGAAGAAAATGTGATGGGTTGTTACTACATGCTGCTGATTCACCACAATGGAAGAAAATTGACTCTTTGTATCTTGAGTTTCGAAGAGATCCAAGAAATCTCAGACTTGGTCTTGCAACAGATGGAATGAATCCATACGATAATTTAAGTAACAAACATAGTTCATGGCTTGTTTTGATAATTATTTATAATTTATCGTATTGGTTGTGCATGAAGAGAAAATATATGATGTTGTCTATAATGATATCAGGACCAAGGCAACTCAGAAATGACATAAATGTTTATCTAAGTTCTTTGATAGATGATTTGAGGTTGTTATGGGATAAAGGCATTGAGGTTTTTGATGCATATGAAAAGTCAATTTCAATATGCGAGCATTGTTACTATGGACTATTAATGATTTTCAAGCATGGAAATCTTAGTGGTTATAGTGTCAAAGGACATCATGCTTGCCCAATATGTGAAGAGAACACGAATTACCATCAACTAAAATATGGGAGGAAGACATGTTACATTGGCCATCAAAAGCTTTTGAAACGTAATCACCCTTATTGAACAATTTTCTTGTTGAAAAACAATTGCTCAGTTGATTAAAAGGTTTACGCGCGTTTTTCTCTTAAGAGATTCACAAAATTCTCTCAATATGATTTTTGTACTTGTTGTTATATGAAAAACACGTGCATGTCCCTTTATATAAAAAAACTGTTATTTTTTACCGTTAAGGCTTAAATTGATTGAGTCACCATTCAATCAATTGACTACATCCTGTTACTTAATAGTAAATATATCAGTTTTAGATTTTGAAAACAGTTTACTGATTATTTATCTGATTTTGATTAACAAAATCTGATTTGCTTTACTCTTAAAATATTTTGAAAAAATATTATTAAGCAAATTTATTTTTGGAGCTTACTTTTGAATAATCAGTCATGCAATCATATGATTTTAAATCAAAAATACAACTCACAACAACACACCCCTCCTAGTCTAGGACCAAACTCTCTCATGCTCTTCAAGTCCTCATGCACTTCATGTCCTCTTTGTGTTGATTTCATCAAATCATATCTAGCAGCTACTGGTGCTAACAATTACATGATTCTTCAACTTCAGAAGATGTTGTTGTAAAATAATGTTTAGATCGAGTTCAGGAGGGGGGGCGTGAATTGAACTTTCAAAATCTTTTCACAAATATGAGATGTTCTTGAAATAGAGAATGAAAATTCTTAATTCAATCAATCAACTCGTGTAATTCTGGATTATCTAGTAAACAATCAATTGTGCACAATGGAAATTATTGGAGAAAAACCCAGAAAACAGTTTACAGTATAGAAATGTGTTAATCCAGATTCAAGATGATTAAACACAATCCAGTAGATTAAAAATAACCCAGAAACACAGTTGATCCAGATATATGTAAACAGATTCAGTGATCAGTTTATTAAGCGAATGTAAGCAGATAATAAAAAGATCAAGAAGAGAGAAGAAGAAATCAAGAACACAATGATTTATCCTGGTTCACCCTTCCTCAAGGGCTACGTCCAGTCCTTTGTAAACTAGCAAAGATTTCCACTAAAAAGATCACAAGATCAGTTTACAACCCTTGCTCGCAGCAAGTTACAAACTGCTCCCCGCAGTACTTACTATTCCCAGCAGTAAACCCACACCTCACTGAACCCCTCAGCTAGTGTGAAACCAGTGCAGAAACCCACTACATAAAAACACTTGCAATCCGCAAGCAACACTGCTCCCCGTAACACTCACACTCTACTGAACCCCTTAGCAGATGTGAGAACAGTGTAGAAACCCACTGCACCAACTCAATTACAGACCCAGTAATTGAAAACAATTAACAGAATACAATAATAACAAGATCAACAATTGATCACACAGTACTTCTACGCAGAACATATTACAAAGAATGAAGATCAGGTGTAGAAGACTTAGCTTTGGTCAAGAACCAAAGTCGCAAGAACCTCACTCAAGGATGCTTAAAGATTCACGTTCTTGGAGGTTTCTTGTTTTGAAAAGCTTTGTCAAAGGATGATCGCACAAAAGGGGCGCTATATCTCACTTAGAAAATCTCAAGGAATGCTTTTCGAAAATCTTAAATATCTGAAAATGATAGTGCCCATTCCTTTAACTAGCCAATCAATTTTAAAACAGCTTAGCTGTCACAGTTCAATTAATTGAACAAACCATTCAATCGATTGAATTGACCGTTAGTTGACTCAGTCAAATATTCCAATAGTAACAGAAATAACTGTCACATTCAATCGATTGTTTTAGAAATTCAATTGATTGAAAAGCCTTTTCCAGCAAAAATCAGTTTGGGCTATTTTTCTTAAAACCAATTTTAATAAAAATATTTGTGAATCTCTTAGCACCCCAGGAATGATGAACCATGCCACTAATAATTAAGGACTAAGTCAATCACCAACACACAAACCCAACTAAGGACCAAGACCGAATCACCCAACCATCTTCATGTTGGCTCAAAGTCTTCACTTAATAATTCTGGTCCAGGTTGGTTTCAACAGATTCTTCACGAGGCAGTCTTCATCAGCTCACGTGCTAGGTATTGATCTAACATAGTCCAGATCCAATCCATCAGAAACTTCAGCAAGCAATGGTCTTTATTGACTTCATCAAATCACATGCTTAGCCTTGGTGCTAACAGTTGTTTCTCCTCCATTCCCTCCTAGTCGACATGAGAAATGGAAGTTGGCTAGGACTAAACTAGGATGGTAGATGACATCTGCAAAGTCTGAAGAGATTGCCCATCAGATTGTGAGTTAATGTCAATAAATTGAGTACCAAATAATGTTTTCATTTTTAGTATTTAATTGATGACTTTTATTGTATTATTTTTTGTAGGATGACCCAGTGCAACAGAGCTCACAGGAAAGTTTTGTGAGTCAAGGAAAATAAGATATACTGACGGCAGCTATTGGCACCCAAGAACACCTTGGTCGTGCCCGTACTGCTGGGTTTGGTGTAGGGGTAAGACAGTTTTTTGGATTAGCTTCCCGGTCTTCCTCATCTACGACACTAGCCACACAAGACCAACTAGCTAATATGAAAGAAGAATTAAGATGAGAAATAAGAGAAGAAATAAGAAGAGAAATGGAACAAATTGTTGGATCCATGGGCATGAGCCAACAGCACAATCCTATACAACAAGATGATTATTTTTAGCACTACCTACACGTGGTAGAATTAGCACAAAGGGTAGTTGTGTTGATGATGACGAGGACGAGGAGGAGCTACAAACTGATATTTCATATCTTTGTAAGTTGTTTGCTGGAGATCCTCCTCGATTGGTAGCGATTGGGAGAGTGTATGCTACAGGTTTGACGATCCACACAGTGTCACTTAAAGAAGGTTTAAGTAGAGTGGTCGTCGAAAAAGTTAGACATGCAAATGTCGAGGTGCAAGAGCCCAGGTCAGAGGTTAGATTTGTAGGGCAAGCACTTGGTACATTTATTGCATGGCCTACACATCTCCTAAAGGTCATTTCTAAAAAGCATAAGGTATGATTGTTATCATTTCTCTTCATGTTATTTAAATTTACACTTAATTTTGTTTAAATTAATACATTTAGTTTTGTTTTCTTTTTTGTTACAGGACGGTGGGAGTAAACAGAAATCACCAAGTCCTAAGCCGTAACCACCCCAACAACTCCAGACAAATGTGAATCCAATTCAGGAGTTGTTTAGACTTCCCACATCATGTATGATTCACCTTGTTTAATTTGGTGGGATGATACAGTATTTGGTGTCAACAATGGTGGTATGCCATTGTACATATACATGCATGAAATATGGAAATCGCAATGAGATCCCAAATGTTAAACATTATATTCATTCAATTATGCATGATGTAAGTATACTTTAGAGTTACACATTTTTACATTTCTTAATATGTTTTTACTGATATTCATGATATTAACAATGCAGGTACATAAATAAATTAGTTTATATCACAGGGAATCCTATTATCTATGGATTCCTTGAGTCCCAAAGCATACAAATGTTCGAAAATAAAAAGTTGAAATGCTAGATATATAGAGACGGATTGGAGAATCCAGAAAGAGCATTTACTTTGCCCCAATTATTTAATCGTAAGTTACTAATCTTTATATTTTTATTTTAAGTAATTTAGAGAACATGAATAATGGATTGATTATTTTAGGAACCATTGGCAACTAATGGTTGTTTGTCCTCTGGATAACACTGTGGTCTGGTTCTGTTCACTACATCGTAAGCCAAGTTCTAATATCAAACAAGTGGTATAGGGTATGATTTAATTTACCTTATAAAATATTGATCTTTTTTGTATAATATGCAAGTTATTACTAATCATCTTTGATTTTAGTGCAATTAATGTTATTAATGTACTTGGCGGTAGATCTATATCCTCATCCCATACCCTATGTTGGGTGTAGCCTAAGGTATTTTTATTCTTTATTTAACCTATTAAATTCGTTGTGGACTTGTTTAATGATTTAACTTTGATGAAATTGTAGTGTAACAAACAAAAAGGAGGTTGGGAATGCAGCTACTACGTGATGCATTGGATGAAGACCATAGGCCAAGCCCGTATCACTGACTCTTGGGAGCAAAAGTGTTCAAATTAGATAAAATTATGATGAGTTTCATATGATGATAACTAATAACACGGTTACCCTATTTCAGGTTTTCTCAGATCCAGACTCACTTGACCACATATCCATAGAAGATATTCGGAAAGAATGGGCAACTTACTTCATTGAAAAGAGAAATGACAACTTAGAGTAAACTTGTAGTAAGTATAGTATAATGTATAGTATATTGTATGACTTATATAATGTTTGTTAACTTGTAGTATATTGTAACAACTTTCTAGTGTATGTATAGACTTATATAATGTTTATGTAAATACTTAGAGTATAACTTGTAGTGTTTGTGTACAAATTGAGCTTTGAATTGAGTAGTTTTTGAATTTAGTACCCAAGGGATTAGAGATTCCTAGATTTGCTTGTTCTTGAATGCACAGGATTGCCTGGCTTTTAAATAGCTTTAGAATTTTGGTTTTGGGCAACAGCGAATAGCTGCTGCTGCCATTTTTTAAAAAAAAAACTGAATTTACCAGCGCGGTTTTCGCTACAAACCTCATTGGCTTTGGATGGGAGCCTAGCTAATAAAGCTCTCAATCCAAAGATCTTAGTTGTCGTTGACACCTTCAAATACCATAAATATCTTAAACACTCTCTATGTTGACCATGATGATCCTCCCTCAAAGGTTTATATTTTGATTAAACAGTACATCCGACTTCTTTCTCCCCTTGCCAACAACACATCAAAAAAATTCCTATTCCACTTAACAGACAGAACAGTCTCCAATAATTGCACTTCTAGACATTTATAGATGTAACATAATAAAAGCAACTACAAACATGTATAGTCACTATAGGAAAACACTTAAATAGCGTAGGCCAAAAGCCCACGCAAAGCACCAAAAACCCACACATATGCATGGACATAATGTGGGAAGAGAACTATGCTAGGTTCGTTGACGCAAAGCCAAGGTTACGTGGGTCTGTTGGGTGGAGGCTATCTTGCGTGGGCTACACCCACACAATCTGACACTTAATTAAATGTAATAAAGAGTGTGTGGGCCAGACCCACGCAAAAGTAGCAGAAGCTACCAGGGGTCAGACCCACGGTTGAACTACAATGATGAGGGTTGCATGGGATCGACTCTGCACACGTAAATTATTAAATATTTTATTAGTTGGAGTTTGCGGGGCCTTGCCCACACTTATAATAAAATAAAGAATTTATTTTGAAAGTTGTGTGGGTTTGGCCCTCGCATTAGTCAGAACGCTTAAAATTAAAATAATATATTATTGTGATTATTGCGTGGATTTGGCCCTCGCATGATGTGAAATATTAAATATTTAATTGGCATTAGCATGGCCTTAGCCCACACAAAGAGTAATTTAAAAAAAAATGTTTTAGAAATTGAAAAACCAAACCTTGAAAATTAGAAAACATCCATTAACAATAAACATATCTAGTAACAAGAGAATATGTAGAACTCGTACATTATAGTCCATTTTGAATTGAAATACTAAATTGTAATTATAGTCCATTAAAATACTAAATTAAAATGTCTAAAATTTTATTCTTTGAAATATTATTGGGGTTGTGCCACGAGCCACAACAACACTACCAATTGTATATTCCAATATTAAGGACCAACCAATTAACTAAGCAACACTGAAAATAAAAGTAATCATCATTTGTGTGAATATGAGAACAAAAGGAAGCACGAAATAAGCACCATCATTTTCAAGTCAATTTATTTCCTAAACAAAATATTATCAATACCAAAAAGGCCATTGTTTAACACATGGGATTCAAAAAAACAACCAAAATATTAGCATTTATTGGTAAAGTGGGCAATACTATATCTTTATGAAAGAGTGAACCTTTTTTTTTTCGTAATGGTTTCTTCTAAGAGAAAAGTAATTAACAACACAAATAAAGAAATAATACAGTTTGCAGTTAAAGGAACTTTCTTTTTTCCTTTACTGAAGTATGGGAGGAACAACTTGGTTCCTCTAGCATATACTTTTCCTAAATGCAATTGTCAAATAAGAAAAATTTAGCAAGAAGCCACCACATAATAGTTTGAAGTTTCAATTATAATTAAGAACAAAGAGAGTCATTGACAGAATGAGTTCACTAATAGGATAAAGAAAAATCAAGACGTACATGGTGTTTAAGGAAAATAGGATAATGTTCATTCAACTCGAACTCCACCTCTGGTTTCCAAACTGCAATATCAGCATGGTTTCCAACAATAATGGATCCCTAAAACATAAACGAAAGTTTAGTCATGTTTGAACTGAATATTTCTCAACATACGTGTTGACTGCACAATCTCACGAGTAAAATTTGTTAAACATTAAACGGTCCAAAGTCCCTTTAAAGGATCAAATCATTTGATAAAGTTTTGATGATAACAAAACTCAAGTATATATTTATATTTGATGACTTATATACATTGCGCAGTTAACATTATTATTATTATTATTATTATTATTATTATTATTATTATTATTATTATTATTATTATTATTATTATTATTATTATTAAAGCAGGGGACACATGGTCCATAAAGAGATAAGTTTTCTTACTATTTACTTTTATGTGTTATTGATTTGATTTAAATTGATTTTATATCATTATGTGCTTTAACGTTCATATTTGTTCATAATGGAAATTATTCAAATTATTATGAAATATTTAAATGAGATTAATTGATCATATTGTGCTTTAATGTTCAGATTTGTTCATCATGGAAATTATTCAAATTATTGATGAGTATCTCAAATATAATTTCTCTATGTTATTTTAAATTATTTCGGATACAGAATTAATCAAGTTTAATGCAGTTTAAAATATTAGAGAAATATTTCTAGTTTGAGCTTCATACATCAGAAAGTCAAGATTGCTCTGTTCAAGCATCCCAACAGCTAGTTTCTAAAAAGCTACATATAGAGGAGCAAGTTCAAGTTGAAGTATACACAACAAGGAGAAGCAAAAAGAGAAAAATGTCATACAATACATTTAAAGAAAATATATTGAGTGTCTATTGTCAATTTGCTATTGAGAGCATATAGAGTTTGGGTTGTGTGAAACTATTGTGTAATTCTTCACCACTGTGAAGTAAACCCTTGTGAGCTTTCATTGTTCTCTCTTTTGAGAGTGTTTCTTTAGATCTTGAGTGGTCTTGATCTCAGGGGGAGATTGAGACTGGTATAACCTAGAGAGGTTTGTGTACTCGTGATAACCTAGAGAGGTTTGTGTACTCGTTGTAACCTAGAGAGGTTTGTGTACTCGTTGTAACCTGGAGAGGTTTGTGTACTTGTTGTAACTATTGACTGAATAGTGGAACCTCTTGAACGGTTTGTTCAAGGGAGAATTGGACGTAGCCCAAGAGATTTGGGTGAACTAGTATAAAACTGCTTTATCTGTGCTTATATATTTTACCTTGGTTGGTGGTTTCTATTTCTAGCGAATTGAGTTCAGGCTCCATTCAACCCCCCCTTCTGGAGCCAGCTGTTCCTACAAAATTTTTAAGTGCCTTATAATGTGACTTTTCAAAAAAGAAAATTACACAACCAAAAATTTATATTAGATAAGAAGATTGCAATAATTTTTTTAGAGTATATCCAAAGTGAGAGGCAAAGGAAAGTATAATTATCTCAACTTTGATTCTATCCCTGCAAATGTTACATGTTTCTTGCTCTACAATAATGATAATTGTTCCAGAGTTAGTCCATGTTTCTTCCCATGAGACCACGTCACTGGAAGATGGAACTACAAGTCTCCCAATTCAACCTCAGTTAGTCCTTAGACAAATCACAACATTCAAAATTGCAATATAAAATAAATGAAATTCAATTGATTTTCTGAAACATGGAAACTAGCACTTGGTTTGATCACACTTTTAGTAGATGTGTGATGTCCATCTAACAAATTTTATTAGAATAAATTCATATATTATCTTAGAAAATAAATTAAAGTCTAACTTGATTCTATAAAATCAATTTAGTCATATTTATAATTTTGTTCTTAACGTAAGATTTCCAACAGGTAACACAATTTTTTTATTAGATTTACTTATCTCAACATAATTTAAGCAACTCTAAAATCTCCCATCCCCCAAAAAAAAGTTCAAAACAATGGAAACAATTAAAACAAAACATGAAAACCAAGGATTTTCTCAAGCTTTTATGTTCATTGAAGGCCATTGTGCTCCTTGGTGAAGACAGGACATTTCCAAAACACAGGGTAAGGGCACAGAGGTGAATAACCATTCAACTAACCTGTAATGCATCGTAGAACACCGACCACGTCTAAACACCGACCACCATAGACCACCGCACGCCCAAATGTCGACCACCACAAACCACCGCAACACTTAATTCAAAACTTAAAAATCAACAAACCTAATGACGAAATAAAAAGTTAAACCAAGCAATCAATCAAAATCGAACTTACAATGGAATGAGGATGCATTTTGAACATAAATAATGAAGAAATGGGACGACTTGGGACACAGGCAGGTGTGCTGCATTTTAGGGTTTACGGCTATCGCGAATAAGGAAGACGAATGCGAGAATGGGAAAAATAGGGTTGTGCGCGGGCAAAACCTACGCTTTGAACATTGCACCATGCGGCGGCTCAACCCACACACCAAATACCATGTGGCATATGCGTGGGTCTGGCCAACGCTAACCTTGCTTTAAATATATTAATTTTTTAAAATATATTAATTTTAATTTATTTCTTAAAATATTGTGCCAAAAGAGTAAATGTTCTTACTAACCCTTTCGATAGAATCATATATTTCTAAAATCAATAAAACAGTATAGCAAATTCCTTCATTGTTATAGTCATGGTTATAATTTGTATAAAATCATTACTTTTGTATAATAAGATATAAACTAAAGTGTCTAATTGTTTCCTATGGACCTAACAGTTTATTTCTACTAGTTAGTAGGGATATTAAAATTAGTTAACAGGAAAAGTTTTATTTTTTTAATGCATTAAGTACATTTTTTAGTGATTTTTTATGTACAATTACCGAAAATCATATGTTATGATTTTACCGAATATGTATATATCTATATATATATATATATCTATATATATATATAGATGTTGCTATTTTTGTTTTTAAATGTATTTAAGTAGATACATTTAAATAGATACAAATTTCAAGTATAAATATAAAATATTAAACTTTTTGTGTTAACATGAACTGAAACTAAAGGAAGCCTAAAGCCCAATTGTTGTTCTTAAGCCCAATTTAATTACAATAGTGATCACGTTTACTAAACACACCCCATATGATATTAACACATGCTAATGAGTCTCAAGCCAAATTGACACTCTTAAGTTCAATTTATTAACTGATTCTTAGGCCTAAAGTCCAATTGTTTTTCTTAAGCCTACACAAGTGGTCACATATACTACACGATCCTATATGATATTAACACCTTCTAATAAGCCTTAAACCTAATTGACATTCTTAAGTTAAATTTATTAAAGCATTCTTAGACCTAAAGTTGAGTTGTTGTTCTTCAGCCCAATTTAATTACACAAGTGTTCACATTTACTTTTTAACCTATTATTTTATTTACAAAATTTTGAGCATTTTTTTTAATTTTTAACAATTTATTTTTTCAAAATTAAATATTTTTATGAAAACTTTTGTACAAAATACTTTAGTTTTTTTTAATTTTCCTTTTTTTATCAATAAATTCACTCTTTTAAAACTATAATTATTAATATAAATTAAAAAGAAATTAACTATTCTATTTTTTAATTATAAATTTGTCGCAACCGGGGTCACGACGGGGACAACGAACAAAAATATAATTTTTATTTTTAAAAATAGAGGAGTCACCACCATAGTTTATTAGGAAAAACTATGGAAAACCAAAAACAAGATAAGGCAAGTTTGCGAAAACGGATTTCGAGTCCGGGAGTCGGTTACGTTTGGGGAAGGTGTTAGCACCCCCACAACGACCGTCCTAAGACGGTACCTTTAATTAAATAAATAATCTGAGTGTGATTTTTTAAAAAATTTATTTTCCCAAGAAAGATATTAAGATAAAACAAAGAAAATATGTTTTTGGTTTTAGGGGGGCCGACAAGGTTTGACCTTGCTCCTACGTATCTCCATCAGGGATGGAGAATCAGGGTTACGTAGTTCTTTATTTGATAAAATTGTTAGTTGGTTTGATATTTCGGAATTTTTGAAAGCTTGTGTTTGAAAGTAGGGTAAATGAATTGCGTCAGTGCCAGGTTTAAAGCTTGGGCTTTTGAGATACAGTGCCAGGTTTGAAGCCTGGGCTTTGAGGAGCAGTGCCAGGTTTAAAGCCTGGGCTTTGAGAAACGGTGTCAGGTTTAAAGCCTGGGCTTTGAGAAACGGTGTCAGGTTTAAAGCCTGGGCTTTGAGAAACGGTGCCAGGTTTAAAGTCCGGGCAATGCGAAACGGTGCCAGGTTTAAAGCCTGGGCTTTGAGAAACAGTGCCAGGTTTAAAGCCTGGGCTTTGGGCATTGGGGTATATATCAAATTCGGTGTTGAAAAATAACATGCAACAGTTATATGTAATATGGAATTGACACATTAATTTTAGCGGGATCATGCATGCAAACACGGAACGTGACTGAATGAATTCGTGGCAATGCAAAACTTAGATATGTGAGTTTTAAGTGGTACACGGTGACTTTTTTAGGTATTTGTGGGGGCAGTTTTGGAATTCATAAAAGTGTGGGTACAAATCCTAATAATGGAGGTTCAGAAAGTAACCCCACCAATAAGAAACTCAACTTGGGTTAAGGGCATTTTGGTAATTGAGAAGAGTATGGGTGCATAACTTAATTAATGGGGGTGCAGGAAGTAACCCCACCAATCAGAAACTCAACTTGGACTAAGGGCATTTTGCTAATTGTGGAGAGTGTGGGTGCAAATCTGGATTAATGGAGGTGCAGGAAGTAGATCCCACCCATCCGAACCTCAACTTGGGCTAAGGGCATTTTGGTAAGGAAAATGATACTTTGACACTGCATTTTCTCTTACTTCTGTTTGACACTCCAACGTGGCATGTGTTGTCTTATGTGACAATGAAAGAGAAAACGCTGTTTTTTTTCCCATTCCACCCCTGAGACACATGTGTGTATTCCAAAATTACACACAGCGAACCACTAATTTGAACTGAGCTAACCACTTAGTGTTTTCACCCCTCAAACACGTGTGTGTTCCAAAACAACACACAACGAACCACTTATTTGAACTGAGCTAACCACTTAGACCTTCCACTCCTCAGACACATGTGTGTTCCAAAACTACACACAGCGAACCACTTAGGTAAACTGAGCTAACCACTTAGACCTACCACCTTTGAGACACATGTGTGTGTTCTAAAATTACACACAGCGAACCACTTAGACATTCCACCCATGAGACACATATGTGTGTTCCAAAATTACACAGCGAACCACTTATTTGAACTAAGCTAACCACTTAGTGTTTTCACCCCTCAAACACGTGTGTGTTCCATAACTACACACAACGAACCACTTATTTGAACTGAGCTAACCACTTAGACCTTCCACTCCTGAGACACATGTGTGTGTTCCAAAACTACACACAGCGAACCATTTAGGTGAACTGAGCTAACCACTTAGACCTACCACCCTGAGACACATGTGTGTGTTCCAAAATTACACACAGCGAACCACTTATTTGAACTGAGCTAACCACTTAGACATTCCACCCCTAAGCCACATATGTTCCAAAACAACTGTGTTTTCTCTTTCATTGTCACGCGGGACAGCACATGCCACGTCGGAGTGTCAAACGGAAGTAAGAGAAAATGCGGTGTCAAAGTATCATTTTCCTTTTGGTAATTGTGGAGAGTGTGGGTGCAGAACTTTTGTTTTTATTATTTATTTATTTCTTTTTTAAAACTGGCAAATCAAGTTTGAAAGCAGTTATTTTTATTGTTATATTTGTTTTTATTATTTTTTTTTCTTTTAAATTTTCAGATTCTGTTGTTTTAATTTAGATATTTTTGTTATTTTCTTGTTATTTTCTTTTTTTTATTATTAATTATATATTTTATTATTTTTTAAAAAAAACCACCTTATCTTTTTTTTAATGGAAAAATTCAATTTTTAATTTTTTATTTTATTTTATTTTATTTCAAGAAAACTTAAACTAATAAATATATTTTTATGTTTATTCGTTTTTTGTTTATTCTTTATTTTTTTATCAATATGCCTTAATTTAAAAAATTACCCAGACAAAATCGGGTGTTGACAAAATTAAATATTTTATTGGAGTTAATATTTCTAGATAATTTACAAAAATTTGATTTTTTAAATTCTTTTCACCCTTGGGTGGGTCAAACCCACACTATTATGGTGCGTGGGTCTACTCGTCGCTTGATTTTGTCTTTTTTTTTTTAAATTTTCTTTTATGTTTTGCATAGGTCTAACCCACGCTACTTGCAATTAACAATTTTCCTATATTTTTGTGTGTGGGCCTAACCCTCGTTCTATTTATTTTTTTTAATTTTCTTTCCCATTGTGCGTGGGTCGAGCCCACGCTTCCTATAATTAATTAATGCAACAATATTATTACAATATGATTGTGCGTGGGTTAACCGCTGCGTGGTATTATTTTATTTTTATTTTTTTCGAATTTTGTGTGGATTACGCCCACGCTGCCTCCACTTATTTAATTCCAAATAGCTTTTTATGTGTTACCCTCACTTTGCTTTACTTTTTTATTTTTTACTTTTCTTTTCCATGTTCGTGGGTTGTTTTGCTTCATAGTGGCTTTGTCACACGCTTCTTTCATGGGCCCATTGTCCCACACATTCTTTTTGCAACTATTTTCGTGTTTTCTTGTAGTGAGTTGTATTTAAAGTTAGAGTGACAATGTATAATAAATTATAATGCAGAGATCATATCAACTGTTGAGATCATTGAACATTTAAATGATTTGATGTTGATAGTCTTATAGTAGTGCGTTTAACTTCTACTCAATTTTCCAAATGAGCATGTGCATAGTATGGATGATAACTAAATTATAATGTAGAGATCAGATCAACTGTTGAGATCATTGAACATTTACATGATTTGGTATTGATAGTCTTATAATAGTACGTTTAACTTCTACTTAATTCTCCAAATGAACATGTGTGTAGTATGGATGATAACAATTTTATACATTGGTAAAGGTTATATTTTGAAAAACTTATGTGTTGTCTATATTTTCTGTGATAGAAATGGTTAGACCCAGTACTTTTTGTGATATGTTGTATCTTGTTGGATTTAATATTAAACCTTAGTTTAATACTAGGGATGTTTTGTATATGGCTAAAACGTTACTCTTTGATTTGATTGAGATTTGATACTTCACTAAGTAGGAAGCATTTAAATTGTTCATTGAGAATATTGAGAATTTTAATATGACGGTAATTTCTAATCATCCAATTTTGTGGTTATCTTATTGGTCATACATTTTTTTGGTACACGTTTTTTTTCTGCTATTGTAAATTCAGATTTATCTTGGTTATTTGATTTTTTTTCATCTATAATGAATTGGTGGTGTTCTATGTTTATATAAATCCAATAAATTGAAAAACTTCAATAAGACCAATTAAGTTGGAAAGTTTTTTGAAAAGATATGTGTTACATGGATATAAGTATTTCATATGAAGTGACGAAGATATGTAGATGTAGTTGAATGAAAAGATTTAAAGGCCTATAGGGTTATATTTAAATTTAGAGTGAAAATGTGTCAAAACTTATAATATCAGACCAACGACTGAGACTATTGAATATCTAGATAATTTGGTTTTGATAGTCTCTTAATAATACATTAACTTTTTAGTTCTTCAAATGAACATGTGCATAATATATATGATAACATTTTTATAGAGGAGTTTTATGTTGTATGTATTTTCTGTGGGAGAATGGAATGGTTAGACACGATACTTTTAGAGGTATGTTATATCACAATCGACTTGACCACTTTTAGAGGTATGTTTTATCTCAATAGACTTGATTGTAAAAATTGATTCAGTACTAGGAATGTTTTATATAGGATTGAAGATCTCTTTTTTTATTCTATTTATATTATTTTTTATTATTAATAAAAAACTAATTAAATTAGTTTCACTTTTTATTTTAATTAGTTAACCCAATGAAATCAATATTAATTCATTTTAGTATTAGTTTTCAATTCGTAAAACCACGAATTCGAATCAAATTAACTAATAATTTGATTTTTATTATTATCATCTCTTCCTCAAACTTATCTTATAAGTTCTTGTAAACAACACTTATGTTTGTTGACATAAGACACTGATCTATCAAATTTCATTTACTTAACATCATTGTATGCAAAATATATTGAACTATACTTTGTCCAGATATTTTCAACTTCATTCTTTCTCAGTTTATAATGGTAAAAGGGTATATAAATTTGATCACTAAAGTGTGACCAATTATTGGTACGAGATTAACAACACAGAAAATATGGGATTCTTAATATATCTTCTCAGATGGAGAATACTACATATAAGATGTCCAAGAAAGAATAACATGATATGTTTAATAAATCTTATTATGATAAATACTAATATGACACGATATTATATTAAAAAATTAAAATTAAAATTTTACTTAATTATATAAAATTTATTTATAAAATAAGATTCATCTTCAAAAACATAAATGTCTTGAAGCTTGACTACTTCAAAAACACTTATATTTCACTTCCTATCTCTTTATCATATTACTTTTTTTTCTTTAGCAATCAAATTAAACTCCATGTTATAGACATGGTACAAGGGATAAATGTATAAATCAAACCACAACATTTCTCATTATATAAATTCTCCAAATCATAGCAAACACAATATTTCTCATTCCAATTTCTTAACTTTACTGATCCCACCATTATGTTACACAAAATGTTGTATGGCATAACAGTGGTTCAACGTCTCTTCTCACTTCTTCTCTCTCCACTTCACTTAAATAATGTTCTTAACATACCTCAAAAACCTCTTTTCGTTTTCCAATTATGTCAAAGCAACTTTGTATCCATTGAATTTTTTACATGGCATTTTTCAGGTCAAGGATTTAAGCACAGGGGCGATCCTACTATGTGGAAAGAATGAAAACAATGTGTACAAGATTTCTTGCCTGCCTCCTCATCCTCAATCCCATCATATCCACTACCACACCTCCCTCTCTACTTGGCACAGTCGCTTAGGGTATCCCGCTTCTTGCATCTTTTAGCATGCACTTAAGGCCAATATCATTTTGTTTTATTCATCACTTGTTCAGTGTTCATATTTTTTACCGAATAAAAGTTGCAAATTGTCCTTTTCTAGCTTTACTTTGTCTAGTTTCAAGCCTTATAACTGATTTATTCAGATGCTTGGGGTCTTGTACCTAATAAATGGTCATTTTTTATTATTTCATTTTCATTGATCACTTTTCAGAATATGTATGGCTTTATCTAATTAAACATAATATGTTGTTTCTCATATTTTCTCAATTTTTAAATCAATTAAATAAAAAAATTAAAATCTTGTACTCAGACAATGGTGGCGAATATGTTAAATTGAGGTTTTTCTTTCAAACTCATGGAATAACACACTTAACAACTCCACCTTATACCTCATGACACAATGGGCTTTTTGAAAAAAAATAACACTGTGACTTAGTTGAAAAAATTGCTCGTTGTGTTCTCCCCCATGTTGCCTTACCCATCTTATTTTTTACTTATGCTCTTGAAACTGCAACCTATCTTATAAATCGCATGCCCACACCTGATTTAAACATGAAGTCACCTCTCGAGTCCTTATGTCACTCCTCACTAAATTACTCTAAGTTACGTACCTTTAGATGTTTCTGTTTTCCTTAGTTGGTCCTGTACATTCGCAACAAACTTCTCCCAAAACCAACCATACGTCTTCTTAGGCTACAACTCATGTCAAAATGCATATTTGTGTTACAATTTTAAAACTAAAAAACTATATACCTTAAGACATCATCCCCTTCTCATGTATTACTAAATTCCACTAAATCATCTCCTCCATCCAATCATGATATCCTGTATACTTTGGGTTCATCTCCTTCCACGCACATAGACTCATCCTCATGCTTGCCTGGACCAAAACAATCTTCCCACCCAATAGTCACAAGATCTTATAAAATATGTTTTGGCCAAGTTGGGGGGGGGGGGGGTAAATTGAACAGTTGAAAACTTTTTCGCAAAAGTACTTTTTAATGTTAGGAATGAAAAATCTTTAAAGAAACTATTCAATGATGATATGAAAAGCAATCAGTAAAGGTTCAAGAACAATTCCAGTACAATATCAGTCAATTAGAAATAATAAACTGAAAACAGAAAGCAGTTCTTGAAAAACACAGTGTACAGTAAAACCAATTCTTGAAGATTAATTCAAGAAATCAAAGAATTAAATCAAATCCAAGTTTGTAATGAATTACTGATTAAAGAACCTTTTATCAAACAATACAAACTATGTTTAATGTATGAAAATTGTTTTTAACCAATACTTGTGAAAAGTCAACTCTTCTGAAAAAACTGACTGCTGAACAATAAACTTAGTGAATTAGAAAATAATTTAGTTCCAGAATTAACACGAGAAAATTGTATTCAAGTGAGATATATGTTTTTAAAAATATTTAGACTATTATCAGAATATTAAGCAAATAGTTCAGTTCACAAGTTTTAATAGATTCTGAAAAATCAAGAAAGTCAACAAGATATATCAAGAAGTATTAAAAGAGTGCAAAAGAGGACAAGAACACACACAGTTTATCCTGGTTCATCCTTCCTCAAGGGCTACGTCCAGTCCCTTACTCAACAGTAAGGATTTCCACTAAACAATATCAAACCGATCATTTTACAACAAAATCACACTCTTGCAACCCGTAAAACTACACTGCACCCTGCAACAAACATTCCGCTGAACCCTACAACAGATCAAGAACTATACAGACTCCATTGTATAAACCAGAAAACACCTTACTGAACCCCTCAACAAGTTACAAACTGTACAGTGTTAGCACCAAGGCTAAGCACGTGATTTGATGAAGTCAACATTGTGAGCACCAAGGCTTAGCATATGAAGCTGATGAAGACTGCCTCATGAAGAATCTGTTGGAACCAACCTGGACCAGAATTATTCAAGTGAAGACTTTGTGCCAACATGAAGATAGTTGGGTGTTTAGGTCTTGGTCCTTAGTTGGGTTTGTGTGTTGGTGATTGGCTTAGTCCTTAATCACTTGTG
>Ga0209489_101506_pt1 | contig 47905 bp, 22 predicted proteins | sample SiratrowhiteBW_FD_187527 | JGI IMG/M metagenome (GOLD analysis project Ga0209489, IMG submission 187527) | Root nodule microbial communities of legume samples collected from California, USA - Siratro white BW (SPAdes) (version 2) | ecosystem: Host-associated > Plants > Roots > Nodule | place... | reverse complement strand
TTTTTTTTTTTTTTTTTTTTCATTTAGAATGTCTGGTGTAACATTCGCGTCTATATTATGGCTTTTTGGTTCCAGGCCATGTTTTAAACAGTGATTGTAGTTTGATTTTGATTCTTGATATTACAGAATGATGGTAAATGGGATCACAATTGTGGTCAGGATACAATTGCTAACAGTCCAGAAAACCATTGACATTGCGGCTTCAACAGTGCTTGCAAACAGCAATTTAGAATGATCTCAGGTCTTGAATCAATATATACCATAAACTTGTTTGCTATAAGTAGATCTAAAAGGCCCCTGTGACAATCTTGGGACTTCTTATACTGTTTTGTATTGATGTTGATGATGCAGAAATATTAGTAAATCCAAAAATACAATTGCAAGTAAGCAGCTAATGATAAAGATAATTATCATTACAATGACCTCATATCCATTATATTATATTATTATAGGCTGATCCTATAATTCATCTAAACTGAAACCGCATTAAAAGCTTCGCAGATTTAAATTTGTCACCCTTTTCATCATACAGAGGGACAGATCGGAATCCAGATTTTAGTTCTGAGGCTGGCAAACACGTCTGTCCACCAAAGTCATCCTTTTGATGCTTATCATTTTCTCGAACCTCTATGCGCAGCAAAGCCAGCTCTGGAACAGTCAAAGGGAAATCAAACTCTTCGCCCCAGACAGGAAACCAATTATTTGAAATTACACTTGTTTTCTTCTTGGCCATATCAGCCGGAACTCCAACGATACAAACCTGTGTATGAATTGATCAAACGCTTAGGAGGATATGCACATAAACTGTGTTTCGCTTCTATCAGAATTCTAGTCATGGCCAACCAAATTTTTTTACAGGTAGCCTGCTTAGAAATATATAAAATCCCTTAAATAGTGTTAAATGCAGTTGTAGAGGAGGTTATAAACAAATATATAACTAAGCAAATCCTCAAATCCAATTGTAAAATGTCTCCTCTCACCAACAAAAGTTCAACTATGTCCATTGTGATATTCGTACTTCCCAATCTGCAATATTAGCATAATTACCCAACTTACCTTAACGTAAAAGTCTGGTGGTGAGTAAGTATCAAAATCTGTTGGGCTGAAATCTGAGCTCCAACCATTCCCCAGGTAGACTTTTACCTACAGGCAGAGGAAGATGTTCAGAAGATGTCACCAAACTAACTGATTTCTTTTCTATGTTATACCTCACCTTTAATGTTTTCTTCACTGGCAATGCTATTTTAGGATCAAAAACCTCATTATGTGGACCTTTTAGAAGTAAAAATTCAGGCTTTTTCACATAACCACACCCTCCATTTGTTCTAAACATTCCTTGCATGTACCAAAGTGATTTACCATGCCCCTAATAAAGGCAACACCATATTAGCAGGTCAGTATATTGTTGTTGAAGATTAAGCATAGAAATAATGTGCATTGACACAACCTGCTTTAAAGTTCATATAATAAATACTGCAGGTAGTACGGTAAAAATTATATAGAGTGGATAACCCTTTGAGAAAACGACACGGTGATCATTAGTCTCAAACCTGCATGTTAAACGCAACCATCTGAGCTCCGTACGTCCACCCTATGTGTGGTTTGTAATTTGAGGAGTTGAGACGTGTTCCCTTTGGATACACTCTGAGGATATTGTTCTGCGTAAACCTGGAAAAAGGCATAAAAGTATGTCGTATAGTTAGGAAGTTTTAAACTGCCAATAAATATTTGCATTAGCCATTAGGAAACTCCACTGCTAGAAACCTACCTGACAATATCAGCTCCATAAGATTCAGAAGCCTTTTCAAGTGCTTGCTCACTCAAGCTTAAGCGCCTAACTTTACCGGCAGCTTTTAATTCATCCTGTATTTCACCCTTCGGTTTCCCGGCATGGATTGTAATCAAGCTTCTGTATTCAGGTGCACTCTGCTAGAGGGATTTTTCATCATATAACATGCATTCAAATCATCCTCAGTTAGGAGGGAAAGGATAACGTAAACGTGCAAAGCAGATAAAATTATATAAATCAAATGCCACTAGAGCATATAACATAGCTCAAGAAGTTGGGAACTTAAAACTTAGGTGGAAGGTCATAAGTCTCAATTCTATGGATTTAGGGAAAACCTATAAATCAAGTTTTGTCAATATGGTCACCTTATCATCAGTATTGTCTGGCAATGAGGAAACATCGTCAGCTGATTCCGTTTCATCGGATTCAAGAAATTCTTTTGGTGGTTTTGTTGATATAAGAATTCGTCCTTTCATTGACTCTGGTGAGGGGAATTCCGTCAGAGAATCTGTCTGAGGATAATAAAGCAATTCTCCAAATACTTGTGTGGCCATCTACGTATAAGAAGATGGAAACTCACATTACATTCAACACCTAATAAAATAGGGATGTGAAGTAGATGCTTTGGGGGAGGGGGAATATAAAGGAGTCCAACCTTTGCAACTTTAGCTTGAAGGTCTGGAGTAAGGTGATCCTCTAAAGTTATAACGAGTGGGTACTCAGATTTAACAAAAGCATACTCTTTTATGGACTTCAAACATTGGAGGAGTGAGACAGGACTGGTAAGAGTCCTGTAATAATTCAGAAGAACGTCTGTAAGTAGTTTTACAAGGTTGCACGATAAATATCTCACAAAACTACAAAGATCGAAATATTTGAAAGGACAATCAATTGAACTGAGTATCAGCTAGCACCTTCCATGAACTACATCGATATCATCTTTATCTGAATTTGGCCATAAATCTAGTTCAATTACCCGCACACCTCGTTGCAAAGCCTTTATGATTGGCATATCACTGCAGTCACTGCTCAGTTGATTGCCGGTCAGATAGGAATTGTGCCCAGTGTATACGAAATAATGTGACAATGGAGCATTCATATCATGATGTACCTGGAATAAGGCATCATTTATTCGTATTGTCAAGAAGAGACCTATGCGTTGTTCAGTTGTATTCATATCATGTAGCAAATATGCATTAATACCCAAAATTACTCCCCATTGAAATGGGAAAGCAAAAAATATACACACTATATGCAAAAGAATAAGACTACACTAAATTCACCAAAATAAATAAATACACAATGCACCACTAATTTGGTACTTGATTTTAGTGAATGGATTCCTTCTATATTTTTCTGTTCGTGTTGGCTCTCTGACGCTGTAAATGGGTTTTAACCAAATATATTGAAGATTTAATTTTAGAGACTAGTGCAACTGTACAACTATTGGTTGTTCATTATCATTGTCAGAATAACAAATGAAACAATTCATGAGAGATTCTTGCAGTAGATGACTATCTAAGACTGATTGGGATAGTGCACAGCTTATACAACAATTTCTCCCAAATAAACCCTTATTCTTCCTTGGAATTTTCTGGATTTGAAAATAGGGTATGGAGAGAAGAAAATTGTGTGAATACTAATTTTCAGAAATGAAATCATCACCTCTTCTGTTTTCTACTTATTTTTCCATCTATTCCTTATCCAAATTCCCGTTCATGGCTTTTAGTTGGGGTTCATTTTGTCATCATGTTCATGACTCATGATACCTACTCAACTACAGCATAAAACTGTCCCCAACAGAATACGCAAACAAAACAAAACCCTATTACTCAGCGTTACTTCCTGCTGAAAAATTTCAAGATTGGAAAAAATATAGAAAAATATAATTTTGACAAATCTATCAACTATTTCATAATTCACTTTTAAAAATAATATAATTAATATAAAAAAATTACTTTTAAAGAAAAAAGATATAAAAGGTAAAATAATGATTAACAAATGAATATAAAAAATGACATACTAGTTACACGTGACATATTATATTCACTAAGAAAATATGTAGATGTTAAATATTTGTGCCTGTGTTGTAAAAAGTGGACCCGCCAGTCAAAACTGATGAAATAGTGGACCATCCATTTAACTCAAAATCTATTTTTAATCAAATTGATGAAAATTTGTGAATCAATTAAAACTAATTCACATTTCAACAAAAAATATTTTTTAAATATTATTTTGATTTTTTCTTAAAACTAAAAAATGTAAAATATTTGTCAATTTTTAACATATTTGTTATTTTTAAAAAGTATTATTATGAATCTTAAATATTAAATATGAAATATTTAACTTTTATATGTATTTTGAATATTAAAAATTTATAAAATGTACTATTTTTAATGTTTAGTATTATTAAATTATAATATTATATTTTTAAATACTCTTTAATTATTATTTTTATTTTAGTAATATTAATTTAATTACTAATTTAAACAAATAAATCTTAAATCGATATCTATCTGGTCTTTTAAACATAAATTATTATCCTACTTTATTATCTGCAGGTGCAGTGAATGATATTGATTGTCAGATCTCTATATTCAGTGTTTGTAAGATATTTCTACACCTACAATGTTAACTTTTCCACCATGAAGTATGATAAATAATTAATATAAAATAAAATAAAATTTTCATTTTACAAGATTTTTTATTTTTATCTTTTTAACTACCATTTTGTCTCTAATACTATATAAAATTAAGTAATTACATATGTTTTAAATGAAAAGTTAAATAACAATTTCAAATTATACAGTAACTTCTGTAGAATAGTCTTAACGGATTTTATCTTAAAAAGTATAAAATTTATAAAATCAATGTTATTTATCTACTTAAAATGAATATTAAATATTACAAGTATGTATTTAAAAATTTAAAAAAAAATAAAAAATATATATACAGAAACTAAAATAAGTTGTTTCAGTTTTATAATTTCATAATATATATATATTTTATCAAATTAAAACCTTCAAATATTAATATTAGATGGTTTTCACCCGAAGAAATAAATCTCACTCAAATGAAAATAAGAACAAGGCATGTTGCTATTTTTAATATAGTTTTTGCTCTAAGAGGAAACTATGTAACGAAGTTTTATGAATTTTGAATTTAAATGAATTTGAATGTTTATATGAAAAAGTGTTGTATGCATTTATGTATTTCAAGTAAACAACATGCATATAAGAAAGATATTCACTTTAATGGTAATTAGATGGTGATAAATTGAAAGAAGACTTTTTGCATATTTAGAACTTAACGTGGTACACATATATAGATTACTGAAATTTATCATGATCTTTGATCTTTATATTTTTGACTAAGTCTTTGATTGATCAAATATTAATTTCTACTAAAACAAATTTAAGATGAGTTTTTTAAAAAATATTTAAATATTATTGTTTATCTATTGTTTAATTATATCTAAATTTGTTCAAAACTTGTTATGTTCGAAGAGCATTGTAATATATATATATATATATATATATATATATATATATAAAATATGTTTGATGTATGATGGATTATATTAGAGAATACCATAATTAGTATAACTATTCTCAATGGTAAATGCATATTCTTATGGAAATCTAAATTAGTTTTAGAATATCTTTCGTCAATTTTTGCAACAAATATATTTTGCTAGCCTAAGATCATTCCTTTACATTAAACTTATATGTTATATTTGAAATAGTATCGCATGTATGCATCCTTCGCTTACTATTTATTTTATGGAATGTTACAATAATCAAATAATTTATTATAACTTTTTTCATTTTTACAATAAGTATAATAACAATAAATAAAATTATAATTACACAAACAAAATTATCTTATTTTTCACCCATTCTAACTATTTTTTACTTTATCTAAATAAGTTTATTTTCTATTAATTTTTACTTTCTTTTCTTTTCTTTCTTTTTTTCGTTTATACTTCTTTACGTTTCATCACATTATCCAACCAAAGCATTAAATATCTATTTGTGGCACTAATCCCTCAATTAATTACCTCTCTTATATTGTACTTGAAGGAAAGAAAAAAGGGAAATGTAATAAATAAAATGAAAGTGTATGTATGTATGTATGCATGATTTTCTTAATTTCCTATTTATTTCAATAGAAAAATAGTCTATATCCTAATTTAAACTATTTAATATAAACCTAAAATGTAATGTATATTTAAATTGTTTATTTATTATGAATTTAATATAATATAACTTATATATTTAGAAATAATTATTTTTATGATTTTAATTATGTCAAAATAAATATTTATTTGGTATAATACACAATATAAAATATTAGTTTATTTCAAAAGTAAAAAGCTAATCAGCAAAAACAAAAAGAGTAAAATATTAGTTTATCTCAAAATAAATTCCACTAAAGCCTAAATTAATCCTGAGATTTGAGAAAACTAAAATTTAAATAGATAATATTGAAGACCAAATTCATATTAATAGTGGGAAAAGTGATTCGTAACGTAAACAAGTCATAAAGTGCATTTAGATCACATCTCCGAGCCTAATAACCAAACTAAGTGCACTTTCGTAAATAGAATTATAAAACCAAACTAACACACTATAGTCAACTTTTTCCCACATGATCATAATTATTTGGTAACAGGGGTCCAGTTTCTTATCTATAATAGTACTATTTGCTTCAATCTTGTTTGGTTAAGAGGGGTGCCGTGTCTCCCATCAGTTTGGACCACAAGGAGGCCATTAATGAAAATTAGAATGCGTAACGTCTATTTGAATTCACAATTTTATTATATTAATAGTTTATAATTTTCTGAAAAATGTTTTAGTCATTAAGTGCAAAAATAATTCAAAGTATCACGTAATAAACCCATCTCTTTTTATAATTTTTCAAAGAGGACCCAAATTTTTAAATATTAGCTGATATAAGTGTGGATTGTATTGTTCATGCAAAGCAGAAGAAAGAGCGAAAAAAAAAAAAAAAAAACCAGTAAAATCAAATTTTTATGCAAATTTTGATGTGGACTGTGAAAAATAATTGGAATTGATTTTGGATAAACTTTTTAATAAATAAGTAGGCGAAGATAAATTTAGATTTTAATATGAATTCATATTAATTTATGCATTAAAAATATTTAAATATAAATTACTTCACTTTAAATAAATTTTAATTAAAATTTACTTTCATTCAAAATTAATTTTGCGGACATTCCCTCAATCACAAATTAATCTGATGACTAAATTACATTTTAATTCCTTTATATTTTTCAAATTACATATTACAATAAATTTTTATAACAATACACATATTAATAGCGCTATTTTTTAAGTCATCAAAAAATAATACAAGAATAAAATTAAATGCAATAAATAAATTCCAAAAAAATAGTTAATCTAATCTATTTGTTTTTCTGGTGTGAAATAAATTATTATTTTAATATTATTATATAAGCTAGTAAAATAAATCAAATCATGGCGTTGAATACAGCAAAAATTTTACGATCCTAAAGAAAAGGATTGGGAAACTTAACTTTTATTTTTCTGGGGAAACAAAGAGGAGTAACAAGAACTCACCTGAGATTTCAAGGGAGCGTTGAAATCGTGGTGTTGCAGGAAATGGAAGAAGTCGTGGAGATCGAATCCACTTTCTTTCCTCGATTGCTGGAGGATCTGGTTGGAATCGGCAGCGGTGCAATCCACTTCGCCCTGATGCTCCGCCAGGAACCGGAGGAGGTGGTCGGCGGACATGGAGGAGGCGCCGGCAGAGAATTCAGAAAAGGCTTTTTCGACGTCGGGCGGTGGTTTGGGTTCGGTGAGTGTGAACTTCCTGTTGAAGCAGCTGAAGACTTTGTAGTTGTGTGTGGCCATGGTGAAATGAAACCTAATCTAATCACATGAAGAAAATAGAAGAGAGAGCGTTCTTGGATTTGGTGTGTTTCAGAGAAGAAATGGCGATCGAAGCGTTAAGGAATTGTAATATAATACGTGTGAGAGTGTGAAGGGTGGCATCAGGACCTGAACCAAGGACAGCGTCATTTATGGAAAAATATTTATTTTAATATTTTTAACATAATTTATTACCAATATTCAAACATTTCGTTTTTCGCCAAAAAAAAAAAGTTAATTTATAAAAGGTTTAAAAGCTTTAAAGAAATTGTCTATTTTTGTTTATAATTAAAAAGAAGCGATAATGTTTCTCGAGTTAGATAGAATATTTGATGTGCATGTTCGATAATGTTTTACATATTTTTTACAAGTCACCTAAAAATTCTTCTTTCCCAGTGAACCTTTACAAGTCACCTAAAAATGATTTATCTATACATTTTATGCTAGATTAAAAGTAAAAGAATCAGTTAAACATATTAAATATAAAGATTACAACTCAAAAACACAATATCTAACAAATTAGATCGTAGAATCAAATCCTGAAGTTTCAAATTTTTTAATCAACAAAAGAGACTTGAAAGCTGATTTATCTTTAAATTTAATCTTCAATATCACCATAGCGCATAATTCTTCAATTTAAACAAATCCAAGCAACACAAGGGTTTAAAATCTAGTCAGAAGGGCAGGTGTATTTTTGTGAGATTGTGTGTTTGATGAAAAGCACCTAAAAATAAGTAAGCAACATGCTATTATTCATTGATTAACTATATAGAATACTAACACGAAACCATGTGATGTTGAAGATTGACAAATTTGCCTCAAAATTTGTTACTGTTTAAAATGTTTAAACGAATGGTATCTACTATTTATCTAAGGTTTCAATCTTAAAGCGCATTAGAAGCTTCACAGATTTAAATTTCCTTCCTTTGGGGTCAAACAGAGGGACTGAACGGAATCCCTGTCTTAGCTCTGATACTGGCAAACAAGTTTGTCCTGCAAAGTCATCTTTCCCCTTATCTTTGTCCTTTACTTCTATCCGAAGTAAAGCAAGCTCAGGGACCCTCAATTCGAATCTAAATTCTTCATCCCAAATAGGATACCATGTGTCCATCTTTACACTTGTTTTCTTCTTCACACAATCAGCTGGCACTCCAACAATACACACCTGTCCAACAAAGTGTTCAAACAGTAAGATAAAGAAGGATCAAAAGACTTTGTTGTGGGTAACAGTAGTCAAGATCAATATTCAATAATGAAAAACTAGCATTGAATTTGACGGTAAAGGATCACTCATGGTATTATTAGGTTCACTTTAGTTTACAAGAATATTGCTCCAAATCTACCAAATAATTGTGTAACTGACCTTTGTGTAAAAGTCTGGTGGAGAGAATCGATCAAAGTGTGTTGGACTGAAGTCTAAACTCCAACCATCTCCTTTGTATACTTTTACCTGTTGTTGAATATGAAAATGTGCAGATGTTATGAAAAGACTCAATTTCCTTTTAGCAAAGTGAATAAGCATATGCTTACTTTTAAGATCTGCTTCACTGGCAGTGGTTTTTTAGGATCAAACACCTCCTCATGTGGAAGTGTTCGGATTATAAATTCGGGCTTTTTAACATAACCACACCCTCCATTTGCTCTGAACATTCCCTGCATCAACCGAAGTGATTTGCCATGGCCCTGTCAGAAGACAACAATTGTTAATGCAGGAAAGGTTTATATTCCCGATCTTTCTAGTCTATAAACATATGATATTTGGATAACAACATTTTGTTAGAGCCTAAGAGTTTGCTTTATTGATTTGTCATAAATTTCCAACCTGCATATTGAATGCAACCATCTGAGCTCCATACATCCACCCCAAATGTGGCCTGAAATTTGAGGATTTGACACGTTCTCCTTTAGGAAAAACCCTGAGGATATTTTTCTGTGTGAACCTGGAAAGGATAACAATTTCTGTCAAACCACGTTTAAATGTCAGGTATAGAAATGCTGATCATCTCTTCAGCTACTGCTAATGTTCAGATAAGTTTGATAGGTACCTAATAAGGTCGGCTCCATGAGACTCAGAAGCACTTTTTAGTTTCTTCTCACTCAAACTCAGCCGTCTAACTTTAATATCATCTTTTAATTGATCCTTCATAGAACCTTTTGATTTCCCACCGTGGATTGTGATCAAGTGTTTGTATCGACATTCACCTTGTTGGTTTGGAATGTTATCGCTTGTATTTAAATTTTCCCGATCTGCATCACTCGCATTCCGCTGTCAAAAGAGAACGCGAATTCAAAGGACTGATAATTCAAATTTCACTTTTGGTTTAGCTTATATAATTTATTTTATTTTTACTTTCACACCTTGTTTAAAAGTGATGAAAGTATTTTTCTCTCACCTCGTCCCCAGTTTTCAGTTTAGCCACAGAATCTGACAATTCTAGTTCTGGTGATTCTTCTTCAGGGGATTCACATCCATTTGGCCCAGCTTTTCTTTTGCTGATATTATCAGATTGCTGATATTCCTTTGGCGGTTTGGTTGATATAATTATCCGTTTTTTCAATGATTCTGGTGAGGGGAATTCTGTCAAATAATCTGTCTGGGGATAATAAAGCATTTCTCCAAATATTTCAGATGCCATCTGCATGAATAGAGAAAAAAACAATGGTGAAAAAAGCAATAAAAAAATGGTCTTCTTATGATTGACAATGAGTGCTTACTTCTGCAAATTTATCCTGATGTTTTGGTTTTAGGTGGTCTTCCAAAGTGAGAATTACTGGGTAATCTGATTTATAAAATGCATATTTCTTTATGGATTGTAGACATGTGCGTACGGCGACTGGAGTGGTAAAAGTCCTGCATTGATAAAAAAATGTAAGAAAACAATCATCCAACTCTATAAGATGAACTACCTATTCCTTTTTTCCTCTGCTAAGAACTCTCAGTATATATGTCTTTGATAACCAACTAGTACCTTCCGTGAACCACTTTAATACCATCTTTAGTTGAAGATTTAGATGGCCATAAATCTAGTTCAATTACTCTTACACCTTGTTTCAATGCCTCTATAATTGGCTCGTCACTGCTCTCACTAGTAAACTGATTCCCAGTCAGATAGGAATTGTGTCCCGTATACATGAAATAATGTGACAAGGGAGCATTCATATCATGATGTACCTGGAAACATGTATGATTTATTATTTATTGTCAGGAAAGGTTAACATTTATATATATATCCATTTATAAAGTCCAATTCAGACTACAGGCATTGACATTAAACGAGACTACATGAAACAATGAACATGTGTTGCTATAAACTTCTGTGATTTAAGAATGTTTTTGAATATTTAGCACACACTTCTGTGTGCAGCAAGATTTCTGTGCTCCAAACACTATCCCGTGACCAGACAATTTTCTGCAAACAAGCAAGTTATATATAGCAACATTTTGTCCACATGTCGATCTATGCTTGTCTAGTGTTTGGTATCACCTGAGTTAATTTTTCATACGCAATCAGTGTAAAGACTTTTACACTATCATCAATATTGACATTATTATTACATATAAACGAAACTCGATAAAGATACGTAGAAATCAGAAAATAAACAAAGCAAGACAAGGCAAGGTAGATTTTAGCATTGTGCAAATAATTAATAAACTAGGAAACAGAATTTTGGCATCTTGAAGAAACTGTCTGCTTCAATTTGTCAGCACTAAAAGAGTCAGAGAAAGTGCAAACCTTGTCATTCAAGGCAGCATTGAAATCATGCAGAAGCAGAAAATCGATGAAGTCAAAGAGATTTAACCCTTGTTTCTTGTACACATCAGGAAATCTTGTGGATCTGGTTTTAGAGCTAGAACTACAACTCCCTACTAGCAAAAATTTCTCAATTATTTTATCCAAATCCTCCTCGCTGCTGATATTTTCTCTCTGGTGCTCCACCATGAACTGAAGAAGCTGACCCTTATTCATTTGGTGCCCTCCTCTCGCAAACTTGGCAAAGGCTTCCTTAAGGTCCAAAGGTGGTTCTGCCTTGTAAAATTCATCCTTTTTGGTCAAGAAATTTAGCATTTTGATCTTGAATGCTTCAATTTTCATTCTCACCCTTCCCTGCCAACAGAAATATTTATCAACGGAATTGTGAAAAAACAAACACGTGCAACTAAACAAAATGTACAGTGAAAGAGTAAGACAAGTGAGTCAACCTTGGAAAAAGAGCCTCTGTTTTTCTCTGGTTTCATTGGCTAAAAACCTTTGTTTCCTGTGCCTTACTAAGGAAGTTTTATTGCGCAGGTTGGTTCTGCAAAGTTGAAGAATTATATATTGATGCATCCGATCAAAGTCGAAGAAAACAAAGTAAATGTAATGTTCACACACGAAAATTATTTCTTTATCATTTTCCACGACGTTAGCCATTAAAAAAAAATTAATGCATGGACCTTAATATAAAATGTAATTAATGAATGTGTCGGAAAGTTTACTTTAATTCAAGTTGATGCCCTGTGCATTGTCAGACCAGTCAAAATAATGTTTCCCTTCGTAATAAACTAGGATAGTACCACTACTGACATCTGGTAAGATGGGCTATGATGTTCACATTCACAGTAATTTTTTTTGTATAAAAAACCTTCAGCATTTTTGGAAGGAACAATCCTATTAAACTGAATAGGATCACGATAAATGGTAAAATCTGAATATTTAACACAGTTATAATTATAAAAGACTAATTCAAAAGTGTCTATTAAACTAAATTAGCTTAAATATTTTTTTACTTCTAGTAAAATGCTTCCTTAGAATTACCATTTTATGCTTTGGAATGTGTTAAATTCTGTTTGTATCGTTGAAAACGGATATCCAAACATTGCAGAAGCATGCTTTGATTGTGGGAAGTGTCAAAGGTTGTTAGTGTTTTCAGATCAAACCTAGAATTGTCGATTGACTAGGTTAAAATATTGAGATACTGGATTATTAATTGTACCAGAAAGTTCACTTATTAAATTGCATAAATCAGTAAAATCTTATAATAAGACCGGTGCACATTCAAGGCAATGAATGCGTGGTGGTGACATTGGAGAACGTCCGTTTCATGTTCTTGAAAAGAAAAAATAAACACACCTTTGCAAGCCAATAATGTATACCTCTGACAATTAGGTTTGAATATTTTTGGCGAATTAGCGTTGGAGCGAAAGCGTTGAAACTGCTACATGACAAAACCTGAGACTTATCGGTGCAAACCAAGCGAGAAAGAAAGGTAATTGTAGATAGTGTTGAAATGGAAATCCAAAAGGGACATAAATGCTTAGGGTTTACTAAGTCCGTTAATCAGATTTAATTAAATTTAAGTATTGAATAAATTTTGGTTTTTCTAATTAAGTTTTATTAAAAAATTTATGTATTTATTACCTCGTGTTGTTGAGTTAGAGAAAGTAATGACCACGTCATGTTGTTGACCATAAAATCAAACATCCGGAAGAGTAAGAAATATTTTAAGCATCTAATAACATAAATTCTTTTAATAAAATTTTAATTAAAAATATATAAATTTATAAGACATTTAAGGAGATATTTTCTGAAAAGTGATGTTAAACCTACAAAGTGTATAGATTTGATGACCATCTCTACCAAATGTCTTGGTAATGATTCTTACCAAGCACATAGTCTTTTTATCAAGCACATAGATTCACCAATGACACTTACCAAATGTATAAATTTAGTGACCACACCTCTTTAGCTCATAACTTGACAATTATATCAAGTAATTAATACTAAATGTATAAACTTAAAGTGTCTTAATGAAATCTCTTTTTTTAAATGTTGTCTTTACCTGTATATGTACTCGAAGCTGAACTTACTTGCTAGAAACTATAAATGATAATTTAATTTTTTTTAAAACAATAAATGTGTTTATAATGAGTATTTTTAATCTATTTGTTGTAGATTGTAAAATCATTTATTATTAATTAATTAAAAGTAGAAAAATGTTGAAAGGAAAATATGAAGTAGTTTAAAATGATTAGTTCTTTGGTAGTCACCAACATCCCACATTTTCCCCCTCAAACCTTCATCATAGGCATTTGGGACACCAATTTCATTCTTATCACTTTCATTCTAAAAATGAGATTGATTTATTTGCCCATCGTGGACACCAATTTCATAACCAAGAAGTATGCAGATCATAAGCTTGAGCATTGAGTCTGTCTCTTTTTTCTTTTGTCATTGTTTCTTTTAATATAATTGTTTATTTCCCCTTCTTCATTATTACCTGTATGAGACCCTACTTACTATCGAGATTCATCTACCAAATGAATTTAACTGTGATATCTTACCTTTATGGATCGACCAACAAATATTAAAGAGATCAAACTTAAGGTTATCAGTCCTGAATCATAACACTATATATACATACATATATACATATATATATATATATATATATATATATATATATATATATACATACATATATATATATATATATATATATATATATATATTTTAAGAAAGAAAATAATTACATGAAATATCTAAAACAATATTTTCAGTGTTATCTCAAATATTTTAAGAAAATCTCTTATCGTGCATTTCGTTAAAAAACTCCTATTACCCGGTAATAGTTTTATTGAGTTTCAACAGGAATATATTCATATATATATATATATATATATATATAATATTTGGTTCCAAAAACTAGCAAAATAATTTCTCATGTAATAAAAAAAAAAATTATTATTATTATTATTATTATTATTATTTCATCTCACATCATATATGAAATCACTAAATTAACCTATCCACATTTCAACCCACATCTCACCTTAAAGAACAAACAGAACAAATTATTATTAAATCACTTTTATGTTATATTTAGGAATTGTCAATTGTATGTTAATTCTTTAAAACAAAATTTTAAATGTATTATCTTTCAAAAAGGCTCATATTACTTATTAACATTTGACTCATTCAATAAAAGTAGTTATACAAGAAACTCCTTCCCTTTTCCACCACTTGATGTCTTACCCATTTGACTAAATCATCAATGAAGTCAAAATATTTCATTTCCATAATGTGTTTCATACTTATTATTATACAATAAGTAATAAAAAAATAATTATTAAATAATTAAAATTTTAATTTGTCTATTAAATATAACTTTGAACTTTTACTTTTACTTTTTTTAAATCATTTTTATCAATCACAAAAATAAGTCTTTACAATAAAATAAGTTATATATTGAATATTTATTGTTGAATACATTTTATATTTCTCAAATTATAAAATAAACCATGACAACTCTAAGATAAAATTAAGTATTATGCTGGTACGTTTATCATTTTGTTGACTTTCCAATAAAAAATAAATTTTATGTTTACTAAATATCATACGAAATTAATTATGGAGTATACAAAATAATAAATAAATTATTATCAAGTTATAGATATATTTTTTCTTTTGGTATATGTTTGAAATTTATTATTTTAAAATATGTGTTATAGAATGTGATTTTTAATGTGTATATAATTTCTATAGCAGATACACTTTAGTAAAATTTTAATAATAAATATATCTATATCTATCTTCAATGGGAAAAAAGGAATATATTTAATCTAATCAATATCATAATTAATGTATTATATGTCAATTTGATTGTTGGATAACATTAAATATAACACGGAGTCACTAATTAAAGATGAAGAAAGAAAACTATTATTATGTAATTATTAGATTAAATTATTTTATAAAATTTAAACTATTTTATAATTTTAAATCATTGGCAGAAGTAGGCCAACCTACCAACTCACCCTTTAAAAAAATGAAAATAAATAATACATATCAATTTTAAGTTTAAATTTTTATTGTCTCTTTTTAAATTTTTATCTTAATAAATAAATATATAATTTTTATTATTTTAATATATTTTATAGATTTATTTCTCTAATACTAAGAAATCAATATTCAAATAAATTATAAACTAAATTATTAATATACTCTACGTTTTTAACCAGTGTATTTAGATAAATTTTAGAAAATAAACAATTTAAATCTTTTTTTTTATTGATAGGACGAAAGATAAACTTGTTAGCCTATTCCTTAACTAAGATAATCAATATATAAAATGGTCAATCGCCCAACTATATCGATTCTAAGTATGTCAATAGCCAGAACTAAAGAAATTGAATTGGTTCTTATTGCTATTTGCTAAGATAATTTGGATCCCTTGAGTTTTTTTTTTTTTTTTGGTATAATAAGAAAATAACCCTAAATACTTACATGCATTTATACCAGAGAATTATGAGATGACTCTTTAAATAAGTGTCTATTCCTTTTTCTTTAATACAAGTTTATATTTCTCTTATATTAGTTGTCATTTTTATATTAATTTTTAAAATTAAAATTTTTATTTACAAAGTATAGTTAAAAATACATTTAATTATACAAATGTAAAAATAAAAATGATTTATGATTATTTTTTTCACATAAATTATAAATTCTTTACAATCTAAATTACAAAAATTTTTAAAAAGTAATTACATTATCGCAAAATCTTCTAAAATTTACATAATTTTTTTATTAAAAAGTCTTAAATAAAACTATAATTGAATAGTTCATCAGTTAAATTTTTTTTTTATTTAAAAAACAATCCATTTATATTCAATTAAATTATCCAATGTGTTTTTTTACTGATTACATGGATTAAATTAGATTTTAGGTGAATAGACACTTTGAATAGTGTAAATTATTGAAACTAAAAAGACTTGTTTTTTAAGGCTGGGAAACTAACTAAAAGCAGATTTAGTATAAAACGAAAATATCCAAAAATTTTATATGCCAATAATTATTTATAATTATAAATGGTTGACAACAAACTATGTTTAGCAATTGATTGAGGATTTGCATCAGCTGACTCTAATGGCTTCCAGAGGCACTGGAACTCTGATTTGGGTGGTTCTGTTATGGCTTTTCTTCCTCTGCGCCACCATTGCTTTCTTTCAACTCCACTTGGTAGACAATAGTACCAATCAACGTTCCTCTCAACAGCTCTCCGTAATAAGGATTCATCTTCCTGTCACTCTTTTCCTTCATTCCCTTCTCTTGGTTTCTTGGGTCAATCATAGATTGATGCATATTAACCCTTTTCCTTGCTTTCTAGGATACCCCTTTGGGGCAGGATTTGGAGGGTGTCACTCACAAGGTGTATTTCGATATAGAGATCCATGGGAAATTAGCGGGTATGCTTCATTCATTAGAAAGTTCAGTTTTTTATTTCAGTTCCATCCCGATAATTTGGTGTTTCGTGTGTGCCATTTCTTTGCATCTGTTGAATTATGGCAATTTGTGGATAATGATTTGGAATGTGATAGCTGATTGAGTTTCGGCTGGGATTTTAGATTCATTAAATTGACCCATCACTCACTGATTTAAGATGGTTTGTGTTATGAGGCACTCCTTTGAGAATTATATGTAATGAATTGTGCATCAGAAGAGGTGCTAAGGTATTCTGAAGTATGGTGCAAGGAAAATAAGGGTTATTTGATTCTGAAATGGCATTGAACGTGATCGATGATTGGGTAGGATTTGTATTATTTTTGAGAATGAGAACGCATGTTTTATACTAGAGAGATTTTCTCAACATATATCATGAATTTGAGAAGAAAAGATGCCTGGGTAGTTCTATTTCACGGCAGTCTAAAATGAAAACTTTTGCAACCCATTTGCCAGCTGCCATGTGAATGGTTTAGGATATGTTTAGATACAATTTTCCAAAACATTTGTACGAAAGAAAAACAGGTAGAAAAAAAAAAAATCAACAAAAATTCTTCATGTCCTAAAATTAGTTAATGTATGAACTAATTTGTAATAGTTTTCTTATGTTAACATCTTGAAAAATTGATTTCTAATTTATGTGTAAGTTAATTTTAAGAAACCTTTTTTCTTTTTATTTTCTTCTCTATAATGCTTCTAGACAAATTTATCCCAATTGGTCCTCAACGACACTGGGTCATAACATGTGTAGGGAGGGGGAGACAAAGAAGAATGTTGGTGAAAGTTGTTCAGATGGATTTCATGGTCAATAATATCTCAATATAGAATTTACTTATTCAAAACATTGTATGTACTGCCTTCTTGACTGCATGTGTTTTGTTAGATCATATCCTCTATTGTTGAAGAATGTTGAGCAGGATTTTCTCCCACTTTTCTGCCTAGTTATGTTCTTTTTACGGTTTATGGCTTAGTTTAGTTATTATAGCATTATATGTTATGATCCCGAATGGGTCACTCAACAGTAAAAATCTTTTGTTTCTCACTTCAGGTCGCATAGTCATGGGCCTTTTTGGGAACACAGTTCCGAAAACTGTAGGTATGGTATGCTATACTATAATGAAATGCTAAAGATGTTTATTTAGACATATATTAGTTTCATGTGCAGGATTTGGTTACTGATCATATCATCCCTTTTGTGCAGAAAACTTTCGAGCGCTTTGTACTGGTAGCTCTGCAACTATAGATACTTTCCTTGTTTGACTTTAAAGTGGTGCCACTACTTATTTTGCTGATAGTTTTCTCCATTGTATACATGATCAGTTGGAATCAATCTTGATCTGTATAAATTCTCTTGGTAGTAAAAACTATAAATTTGAACAGCATCTCATTTCAGGAGAGAAAGGAAAGGGAAGAAGTGGGCGGTCTCTTCATTATAAAGGGAGCACATTCCATAGGATTATACCAAGCTTTATGGTCCAGGGTGGTGATTTCACCCGTGGTGATGGAAGAGGTGGGGAATCAATCTATGGTGATAAGTTTGCTGATGAAAACTTCAAGGTGAAGCATTCTGGACCAGGTGAGCTTACATGTTGTTGTAACTGGTGTTACATTTATATCCATAATTATGACAATGTTAATATAATTTATATTATTGCACCTCTTCACCCTTCTTTCTTGATTATCATCTTTCAGGATACTTATCTATGGCGAATGCAGGGCAAGACACCAATGGCTCCCAGTTTTTCATAACCACAATTAAAACCGGCTGGTAATTTTTTATTACTTATTTTGGATACTCTTGAAAGTTGAATAGTATTAACTTGTGAAAACCTTACTGTGACAGGTATAAATATGATTTTTTTCTTAATGGCTTTATTTTCTTTTAATAAAATGCGATTCTAGTTTTGGTGGAAAAGAAAAGTTTGAAAGGAAAAGTTTATTCCATTTTATGCACAAGCATAATCTCATTTAGAAAGGTCCATTTTCCTTTCACTTATCAAGAATGGATTTTATTTTGAACATAAATGAGTATAAAGCTGAACTTCTTAGACATTCATGATTCAACTTCCTAATATAGAATAGACACGCTTTCAAACATTTATGTATAAGAAAAAAGAGCCTAAGATGAAAGGTAACTTTTCAAGTTTGTATGACTTCTGTTGGGGCCCTTTCCAACAAACTCATGCCTCCATTTGTTTCTTGGAAGGCTGGATGGACGCCATGTTGTATTTGGCAAGGTACTTTCTGGTATGGACGTACTGTACAAGATTGAAGCAGAAGGAAGTGAAAGTGGCACGCCTAAGAACAAGGTCGTCATATCAGACAGTGGAGAATTAACTTCATGACATGGTTTATTTAGGCAAGTTGAGATTGATTCTGCTGTGTTAACAAGCCATCTTTACCCAACACCCTGATTCACAAACTCAGTGTGCATATTTCATCATTCAGTAAATGAATTAAGTTTGCAGATATTCGTGTAATTTAAGTCTGGATTGTTGTTTTTGCATGTTTGTTTGTCTGCTCTAGTCTTGCTATAAGGGAAGAAAATCTATTGGTGATTGCTATAGTGGGGATACTCATTAACAATATACATCAGGCTGTAGTGTGTTATCTGAACTTTTCTTATGTAATAGATACGAGGATAAATTATTTATTCAAGTGCATCATGTCGTGTCCTCAGCTACATTCCCCACTTCCACCACTGCAATTTAAATCCCAATTAAAAATGGACCATAATCAAATAAAAGAATATTAACAAAATGTTATCTTTTACCTTGTCCTGTGGAAAAAGGCAGATGTCATCATTATCCAGATCTTACACAAGTATGATATTGCACCACTCCAAGAGTGTTGGTCACTTTTTCCACACTATTTCCCTTCTAAGCAAACTGCTTTAGCCCAGGACCAAGTATTAACATATCTTCGAATTGGGATTAGACTACTTTCTTCAGGTAGATTCAACTTAGTCTTGATGTGGTTAGTTAGGCATTGTGAATATCAGATCTTTCAAAAATGTTGTGTTGTAACCTCAAGTGTTGATGATGGGCAATTAAAGAGCAAGTAACTGATATTTTCTCTCTATAAACCAAAATAAAGATTACAATTCAGATATGAATCTTCCGTTCACATGCAATGAACAAGAACAAGCCATTATAAAAAGTTAATTTATTGATTTAGAAGTACAGAGAGAGTGAAGTCACTGAAAGGTAGGACAAGAGTGGACAACAGTAGTAGAATGTGTAGAAAGAAGTAAAGAGGACGATAGAATGCTTCGCTTTTCACCGTCCTTATTGACAATTGATGAGGAAACAAAGCCCAAAATTACCATCACAAATCTTCAACTTCAACAACAGACACATACATATATTTATAGATAGAGAGACACAGACACAGTTAAAAAGGAAGGAACATGAGTGGCTTTATTTGGAATGGTTTTTGGAGCGGTGTTGGCAAACGTTGGTGAAATTGGAGTTGAGATCAGAATAGAGAGAGACAACCTTGGAGATGTTGCCGTTGAGTTCCTTAATGAGGGACACGTTTTTTACCATGTTGTCGTGCATCCGTGACTGCTGGTTCTCGTTCACCTGGTGAATCAGTTGCCGGTTCCGGTCCAGCACCGACTGCACCTGCCGGAACCCCTTGTTCAGGGTCGCCCACACCTCCGGGTCGCAGTCCTCCGCATCCTCCAACTCCCCCTCCGACTCTCCGGTGGTCGTGCTGACCGTCGTGGTGGTGGCGGCGGGGTGGTGGCGGCGGTGGTTCTTCTTGGAGCGGCGGTGGTTGGAGGGGTCTTCCATGGTGGAGTCTGCAGCGGAGCAAGATGAGTTCATATGCTGTGCATGAAACACAGAGACGACTCAACCAAGTCTTGTTGCTTTAGACATTGCAAATTTGTTGTGACTTAACGAGGGAGGGCAATGCTATATATACACAGCACTGCAAGGGCAAACATGTTATTCTTCAAAACTTCACAGATTTATTTCAGTTTTTTATAACTTAAAAAAATAATTAAACTATTATAGTTCTTTTTCTTTATTTTTCAAAAGCAAGATTTTCTACAGTACTAAAATTTAATTTGAAATTCTCGTAATACAATGTTAATATGTTTCAATGGAATTTCTTTTATGACCTTATTGTTAATATGGAAGAGTATGAGACCCCTTGGATCAATAGAGAGAATCACACATTCGCACGTGCCGTGATACTGTTTCATAAGATGAGCTTAAGCCGCTATCCATTGGCGCGTTGGCGCGTGCAGCACAACTTTACAGATGGAAGTAAAGTAAGGAAAAGAAAGATAGATCTACGAAGAAAAAGTCAAAAGTTCAATTGAATACTATTTTATGCCCACTTTACATTAATGTTTTGTACTTGATAAATCTTTGATCAAATCAGTATTCAATTTAATTCATAATTTACTACACACTCAAATATCTAAAAAAACAGTACAAACAACAAAAATTGTATTACTTTTCAAACAATTATTATAAAAACCGATAATTTATTGTAACGATACTTTATAAAGCTATTAAAATGTATATTTTTGTGAACCCCGAACGAAAAGATTTAATTACAATTTTTTAAATCTCTTGATCGAACTAAGCATGTCTTAGTTTTAATTTGTTTTACTCAATTAAAATTTTCCCATTTTAAAAATCAAGTTTATCCATTTTATCAAATTTTCATCTAAGTTTTCCAAATTTATATTTTAATCCAAATATCTAGAGTTTTATAATGAGTTTATACTACAAAATATCTTAATCGTTTAGAAGTTAAAAAGTAGTATAAATTTAATACAATTTGAAGGTTTTGATGTAAAGTTAGGGTTTGAAAAGGAAAAGGTGGGTATTTTTGATGTGAAGTTAGGGTTTGAAAAGGAAAAAGTGGGTATTTTCTATGTTTGGCTCAAAGTTTCAATTAGTGAGTTTTGAATAAAAATAAAATATGTTGTAACTCAATTCGAAAGCATTTTGAATAATAGATAAGAATTTGAAAATTGTAGATAAAGAATAAAGTATAATTTTCAAAATAGAAAAAATAAATGTTAAAACTCCAATAATGTGAATTAAAATTAAGCTATCCCTTATTTATATTTAAAAAGTAGTGGATGCTCATAGAACATGTAAAAATGAATCTATGGGTGGTCATTAAGAAAAAGAAAGTATGGTCAACAGAAGAAAATGTTGGGAAGTTGCACGCGTTAGGTGAGAGTGGGGAAAGCAATAGGTTGAAAATATCTAGAGGATTGGATGCAAAAAGCGAAAAGTGCATTGCCACGACGATTAAAAGAACCATGCTTCTGCCTCCGTGGATTGGAAAGTGCATAAAATATCTAATTTCATGTGTCACGCACCACACAACTAAGATAGATACACCAAAATATCTCCCACAGTTTTTTTGGCCTAAAAAAGGGAAAAACAATATTCCAACGCACGAGCACGATTGAAGACGAATATATACCTGCAAAAGAAAAATTCAAAAGGGAACATATTTGGTCCCAACACAGAACAGAACCTTACTAGTTATAGGGATAAATTATGTTATCATTTTCATTCACTCTGGCATCGTTAACTTCATCAACTATATTCAATTTGAACCAAAATATCTTGGATCAGTTATATGTAAAACGTTTCGGCTGAAAAATATCTAGGTAAAAACTTTTCCTTTTTACGTTTCAATGTCTTTTAGTCTTGGTTTGTGTGAGCATACAAAAAGGATTTGCAAACATCAGTTGAACTTTCTTTTCTTTTTTTATGCTTTCTCTCTTCTTTTTTTATCTTTCACGTGTTTCTTCCTTTTTTTCATACTGAACTTAGGCTATCGCCTGTTTTTACTTATAATTAAAATTGGACTATCCTTTTTATAAATACTTTCTTGAAAAGTATATATTTTTTTCACAAATTAAAATTAGTTAATATGTATATATTAATTTGTAGAAAGTTATTTCATACACTTTTAAAATATTTACTTTTAATCCGTAAATAAGTTAATTTTAAATTATTAAAAATATATTTTATTTTTGGTCCTAAAGTGTTTATGGAAAGGGGTCTAGATAGACCCTAAATTGGCATCTCTAAACAAATTCTAGAGAATTATATTCATGTGGGGCTAAATTGTTATTTTTATAACTCTAATAACCCACTCGTGTACCAAACTAATCGGGAATATAAATCAAGATAAAGGGAATGAAATTATTAAATTAATATGTTGAATGTAAAAACCCATTCAAAGGACGTTCTTAGGCTGTTAGCCTTGTTTCTCGATACAACCTGTAAACACCCTGTTAGGGTCCACTTAATACGCTGTAGGCACAACCCATGATCAGTGGTATGGTACAGAGGATTGAACTATCACTATGGCACACAACATAGGCACAAGGTGGTCAGTAAATTCACTTCTATGTTTATATATCAGTAATTGGAAATTACAACACATTGTATTTGTATTAATTCTACATGAACAATAAAAAATTGACATTTTTATTCAGTGGATTTTCTCTTTTTTCCCAGAACAGAAGCTATCTGAAATCTGGGCCCTCCCATTCGCCACTTCTTGAAGGATGCCATTGCGGATTGAGCTGTCTCATACACTACATCATAAAGGATTAGAACAAAAATTAAATTGAATTCCTCAAGAGGGAAAGAGATGTGACCACACTAGTTTCATTTAGAAAGGATAAAGTCTCACAGTTGATCTCTTCTTTTGTCAGAATAGTCCAAAATTTGGAACCAGCAGCAAATGCTACAGAATGTGCCTTCGTGAGGATTTCCTTATACCTACTCTTAAAAGCAGACAACAGCAGAAACCCAATGGTTCGGTCGCCAACTCTGCCATAAATGAACAATAAATCAATAATGTACACAGAACATGATGCCAATGTTGAGTAAAAGAGGTCATAGAATTTGTGGTAAAGCCGGAAGGAAAAATTTTGGGACCATGGATATTCTCCCTTAAAAATCAAGACGACATATTACATTCTCTCCGGTTTGATTAATGTGTTATGACGAATTAAGGGCTAAGATGTTGCTGGACCATATCCAATTTTTGAACATTTGGTTATCTTACATTTATTAGGCTGACTGAACTCATGACGGAATTTGTTATACTAAATATTTGAATGATATGCTGCATCACCAAAAAACTTCAGAATCCTAGGTCCATTCTAGATATTATGACACGTGACACATGACAGCCACATACTATCTTCGTAGACAGAAATAAAATATTTACTCAACAAAATATAAGAAAACATTGAAATAAGTCAGTTAAATTTAAACCAAAAAGAGAAATAAAAAGCTAGTTCAGATCATGGAAGCAAGAAAATACAAGCATAAGCAAGACTTACATGGGTGCTATCTTGCAACCAAAATCATAAAAGAATGGACATCTAGACCTCAGATCCACACCGGCCGAATCAGCTTGGATCTCTAGCCTTGTTCTGAAGTCAAGAATCATCAACTATAAGATAAAAAATGTGACACTTTCAAGACATCCAAAATTCCTGTAATACAATTCGATATAAATGGTGATGCAGCTTAGCATACATATGCCAATATCAGTTCTTAACTATTTCTTTGAAAGCCATGTACATTGATTATTAAATTTGTTGTTACCCAAAGTTCCATGCAACAACATGCACTGATTATTAAAACCAACATGAAAATTAAGGATAAGAAAAAATTTTGTCTCCAAAATCCTTTTAAAGCTCATGAGGCAAGATATTAACAGGAAAGGTCTGCCAAAACATTTCAGGGCAACAGAAATAGAAGTATACTTAAAAAGTGCCTCTGAACTCGTCAGCGTCATGACATGCTCCATTATATGATAAAAAGTACTCATAAGAAACAAAAAGATAGTAAATAACCACTACTTTTGATCATAACAAGAGGGAACGTTGACTGATACTGCCTGTCTCATCTGTAACTCATGAGCAAGCCAAAAAGGCAATTCAACTTTTGAACCTGTTTCAATCTGAAAATCAAACAAATGTAATGTCAGGTCAAATTACTAAGCTCCACAGAGCAGGTCTCTAGTACCAATAATTCTTCCCTTTGGAAATCTAAAAATGAGTGTAAATGGCTCTTACAAAGTCCATTACAGAACTGGGATCTATTCCGACTCCAGATGCAGCCTTCTGAAATATAACTGACACAGTCTGTGACCAGAACATATCAAACCGTAGTATTAGAATAAGAAATTCAGGTTGCATTCTGTATCTCAATTGTAAAGACGATGAATTGATAGTTGATTCTGTTAAAATTAACAACAGTGTAAACATCATGCGCAACAGCATCTTAAGAATAACTCCTGTAGCAAAGCGTTTCCCTTAATTACAAAAACTTTGATGTTCCAAAACTATCATTCCCTTGCATATCAATTGGCAGCACATTTAAAAAAAAAATGAAGAATCTGAAGACTACCTCTTCCTCCATAAGAATATCATCAATATCATAGTACTTAGTCATCGTATCCTCCTGCCTGCTGCTTCTGCACTTCCCTTAACTCATGGAAGAGTGAACTGAAAATTCAAAAAAAACGTTAGAAATATGTCATATTATGAAACACGCCAACGGCATCTGGTGTTGCACTTTCATTAAAAAGAAACTCATAACCACCACAAAACATTGAAATGTGCGTATCATATAGGAAGGGGGAAATAACTTTCAAAAAATGATAAAACAAGAGTCAATAGTAGAGGAAGCAGTGGAGAGTTGAATCGAGCAAAGCTAAAAGCTAACTCCTAGATGAGAGTGGAAATTTGTTTCTACAATTAGGACTTCAATCTGAAGTGGTGGAACTAATTACTATGAAACAAAAGAAATTTGAGCAAAAGAAAAAATCTACTCCTCAGTTCGTGCTATCAGTATGAAACCAACCCAACACCCAGACTAACTACACAAGTCAAGGTCGAAAATCTCACAAAGGCAAAATTCATAAAAGAAAATCCCTCAATGCATGGAATGATGCCAGCATTATTGGTAATTCGTTAATATTTTACATTACTTAAATAATACTTCTTCTTTCTAACACATCATTTGCCGTAACCAACACTTATCCTTCTTCGTACTATCCCTGATTGCTTGATTTGATCTCAGAAAGAAAAGAAAAAAAAAAAAAAAAAAAAAAGACGACGGTCCCAATTTCCAGAAAGCACAATAACCAACATAAAAAAAAAATAAAAATCCAGCTTCAACCTTACCGTGTGTACATATGTAGTTGTACAAAATTTCGGAAAATAGAGATGAGAAGCAGAGGATAATAGAATTTAGAAGATTTGAATTTTGGATAAATACATTAACGCAATTTTGATAAGAAGACATTGGCTCGGTTATGCATTAGAACTTAAAGAAGGAAATGCACCTGTGCGATGATAAAGTGAATCGTGCCGCCGCAAGAGACTGACAAAGTGAGCGGAGAGCTAGTTAGGGTTTGTGTGATAGTAGATTAGGGTACGAAATTGGAGATCGAATTAACGAAATCAAAATGAAAGAATGAAGTGGCGAAGTGATTGAGATGAAAATGAAAAAGGGAAGGCGTTTGATTTTGGGGAAGAAAACTAGGGTTTGTTTTTCTTGCAATTTTTGTGATTTTGGCGCGTTTTTAAAATTTCAGTTTTGAAATGGCGCGTTTGAAATTTGTCGGATTAGCCGCCACAGTGCAAAACCACATAAAATTCCATTTCTCCATATTTTTGTTTTATGATGGTGCTGTGTAAAATATGTTTGTACTTTCTTTTAGTTTTAAATAAGACTTTTAAAGTAATTGTAGTAAAACAATTTGATTTCATTAAATACAATAATTTGATTAAATAAAGGATACTTTTTTTTCATATAATATAAGTGTGTATCTGTATTTTTACTTTTGATTTCATTTGATTTAAGATTCTACTATTAGATTTAACCATCAAATCAAATAGAAGTATTGCAAAATCAAAATAAAAATTATAACAGCCGAAATTAAAGAGATGAAATAAAAAAATTATTTTATAGGGACTAAAAAACTATTCAGAGTAATTTTATAAAAATTAAGGATCTAACAACTTTTGTTGTACTTATTATTTGAATTTTTAATTACCAAATTGTTACTTGTTTTTAATTTGTTTTCTATTTTTAATTATTTGGAAAACCCAAATTTATTTTTAACGTTTACTTTACAAATTTTTTAAAATACTAAGCAAATTAAAAATAGGGTAACTATTTTGTACTTTTAAATAAAAACATTATTTTCAACATAAACGAGCTTCAAGCTTTCAAACAATACAAACATAATCACGAGGAGTAAAAGAAATAAATCTTCAATACATCCATTGTTAAAAATATTTTCTTGATTACTATGAAGTTTATGTTTAAAGTTTAATTCCTACCAAAAAAAATGTTAGTTGTTCATATATTTTATTACTTTTGCTCGCCATTATTGTATTTGCAATGTTGGAAGCTTTAACTCTTTTTTTTTTTTATGAATTTAACTAAATGTTAGTGAGTTTAATTGAACATTATTACCACGAAAATAAGAAACAAACAATTCAATTAATTATATTTGAGAGATACTTATATTACTCTTAGATCACAATTTAACAGTTTTTTTTGGTTGGTTTTGATGTTGTGCATAAATAGCAAAATGTTAAAATATATTTTTAACGAACATCAAGTATGATGCAAAGTGTGTTTTGCTTATGATCTAAGTCTGATCATATTTTATTTAGACAAACGATAAACATGCTTTTTATAAGTTTTTATCATTTAGTATATATCAAATATTTATAAAAATTTATTTAATATGTTAGGAATGTTCGTTTTTTAATTTATTTGACAAGAATCTCACAATATTTTGTCATTATTATATTTAAAATATGTTGGAAAGAAAATGTTGAGTTTAAGAATGAGTGAAATGAAATATTACCAAATTTTAAAATAATTTTATAAATGATTATTGAATTGATTGATAAGAATGTAGTCAATCAATTTAATGTTGATTTAAAAATTGATTCAAATATATTTTAAGATGCATACCATGTATATATATACGGAGGTCATGACAAAATTATAAAATGAATTTTAAAAAAATAAGAGAAAAGTGATTACCATAATTTGTTATGAAAAACAGATGTGTAAAATTGGGTTAGAGTCATATAAGGAAAGTATTAGCTTTTCATCATCCAGCTTCATATTAAATATCATATGATGTGTGTGACAATTTGATATCTATAAGAAAATACTTAGAATAATAAAATTAAATATCAGATGACAAGTGCACTCATACACGTATCTAATATTATTTAGAACATTATATTCTATAAAGATTATTTTTAAAATCATCACATGACGTGTGCACGTATTTGATATATAAAAAAACATTTGAAATAATAAAATTAAATACCAGATAACGTGTACGATCATACAAGTATCTAAAATTATTTATACATTATAATATAAAAAATAATTAATTATTACATAAAAAATTTAATAGTGACATATTTATAAAATTAATACAAAACATTTAATAAAAAAAAAACTATAACTAAAAATGTGAGAGGTGTAAAATAAAAATAGAGTAAAAGAAAAAAAAGTTCAAACCTATTGGGCTAGCAAGATAAGCCCAACTTTTTCTCTTTTTTATTTTCAAAATAAGTAAGATACATAATACAAACTAGAGGATGGATACTAAATACTAGACCAAACGAATTAGACTCAAATTTTTTTGAAAATAAGTGATACATACCAACAGACTAGGAGGCAGATACTAAATACTGGGCCAAACGAAATAGTTCCAAGTTTTTGTGTTTTCTTTCTATTTTTTTTTTTTATGAAACGTGAGAGTTCAGTTAATAGTATTAAGAGTGCAAATAAATAAAAACAGGATGCAAATAATAGAATTATTAAACTAGTAAAATAGAATTAAAACTTTCACTTTTTTATTATTGTTTTTTAAAAATATTGGACTATAAGCTCATAAAAAGCAATGTTGGACCCTGAACTTAAACTACCATACTATACACATTATTCTTCCTAAACCCCAAGTTTACATTCTCTCCGATGCATGTAAAAAAAAAAAAAAATCACAAAAAAACTAATTACATATACATACAATATTTATTATTCTTACAAAAATTTTCAAGTACTTGTCTTTTCTTAAATAACAAATCATTTCACTTGAATAAAACTAAACCAAGAACAACTCAACCTGGGTCTTAATTTCACTTAAATGACCAATCTTACTTGAACAAAAATATCATATAACACATTATATAATATAATCACTTAAACTCATTCATACCTAATTTGAATAATTCAAACTATACAACACTAATTTGTAATGAATTCTCAAATCAATACCGCCATTCCACTTAGAAAAACCAAATTTTACTTATGTAATGCATGTTCAAAACTCATTTTAGTACAAATCTTAATCTTAACTCAATATCTTATCATACATACTTTTCCATTATATCAATACTCCAATAATGATAATAAGTTTGAACTACTCCAAATTAATTATCTATAACTTAAAACTCATGATTTTATTTCTTTTTAAACTCAAAATGACATTATTACTTCAACACATAACATTATTTCTCACTAATGTTTCTCCTTTCATTTTCATTATTTTTTATTACCACTTAACCATTTGAACCATCAAAATGTAAACTAGAAATCTCGATCGTCACTTTGACTAAAAACACAAATTGGATTATGTGAATATTTTATTAGGCACAATCCATCATAATCAAAACAAAGTATCATCAACAAAAAAAAAATACTATCAAATTAAACAAGAAAACAAAATTCAAAAAGCAAAAACACAACCATCTTCTACTAATCTCTATCATAGGATAAAGACACCACAACTTTGTAACTAAAAATAAAAGTCAAATATACTCAAACGAAGTGAAAGTAACAATAACACAATTTCACGTCACCGCGAGATGAAAAAAACTTAAATGATGCACCGTATTAACTATTATACCAAAAGCTTTTACAACTAAACTAAACTCTACCTTAAATTTATCATAAAAAGATTTTTAAAGATAATTTTTCTTACCTAGAAAATCTAGCTACTTCAAACTAAAATCCAAAAATTTTATTTTTAACACAAGAAGGTCCAACTTACTCGTAGAAAACTTTAATTATTAAATTAAAGCACCGCTAGCATATTGAGTTAACAAACAAAGATTAATCTTTGCCATCAAATTTCACATCCAATCACTTATTCAAAATCATGCAAACAACCCAAAAAAAAAAAAAAAATCTAAATAATTATGACTCAGTAAATTATCTTTGTCTCTCTATTACATTCTTAGGATATACTTAGAGTTTAAAAAAATAAAGAACTAATGACTAACAAACTAAAGAAAAAACCGAAGATAACTGATAAATATAGTAATTTTATAAAATGAATTTAAATGATTAAATTATTTATTTAGAAAACTATTAACTTAATTAATGAAATATTTACATCAATCTCATTTATCTACTTATACCCTCAATAGATTACTTGGTTATTATATCATATTATTAATCATAACATTTTAACCTGTAAGAATGAAAATTATAATTTATCATTAGAATATATGAAAAAGTACGTCAATGATATCACGATCACTTTAACATTTTACTAATTCATTTATCAAAACTTAACAATGAAAAATCGCAACTGCTATGGAAAATATTATTTACCCTAATAAAATGAAGGTTTTTTAAACATTCTACACTAATATTTATTTTTGGATTAAAAGATAAAACACGAGAGAAGGAAAAGTAAAGAAAAAATAAAATTATTTAAATTGAGTAATATAATTGAAAATAAATGAAATATTAAATATTTTATCTATTATTTTTATGATTTATTTTATTATAATAAAAACATACAAATTGATAACAATTACTAACATAATTAATTATATGAAAAGTATTTATGATCTTACAAAGTGTAACATTTATATGGTAATATTACTACTTAATATATATAATTTTTTTGTGTAAATCTCTTTTTATTGTGCAGAAAATTAAGTTATGAATTTTTACTTTTTAAATTTTTATTGGTTTTATATGTTTTTTTTATTTATTGTTGTTTGGTTTGCCTTTCTAGTCTACAGTAAAACTGCAGATACAAGTAAAGAAGCATCAAGAGATCCAGAGAGGGAACAACATGTCATCATTAGTGAGAACAGGGAAAAAAAAGATGATAATGACAGCATACGCAGATCCTTAACCATGATGCAGATCGTGTGGACAAAAAGCTCAGTCCCTGCATGAGAGCAAAAGGCATCAGAATTTCTAAATGGTGCAGTTTTTGTTTTGTGACATCTGGCGTATGCTCAGTTTTTCTGCTATTTTACTTTTTACTTTGACAGACATTATTGTTATTTATCTGTGCTAAAGGAGACAAGGTTTCCCAATCAGCCTCCTCCTTAAGCACGTTCAATATTTTGATTTTGCTTCCCTCAGCTGCTAGATGAATACCATCACTGCAAAATTTATTGAAGACATGTGCATCAATTTAGTGCCTCAGACATGGAAATCAAGACTGAAACATCCTTCTATGCACAGACAGCAGGATTTAGGGACTAATTTGATGTCATTTTTTCTATATTACTGAGGATATAGATTGATGTCAATTTATTTAGAGGACATGTAATCTCCAACTTTCCAGAACTACATCAATATCATTTATCTATTGAGATCAAAAACCAAATCAATATCATTCCAATCTTTCAAGGATCAACAGTTTAAATTTTATAGACATGAAAACCAGTGAATTGAAGAGGAAGTGTTACAACTTACAAGCTAGTCATAAATGCAGGTCTAGATTAACAAAAGAATTACATCAGTCAACATGCCTTTAAGATGGAAGGTAGCAGGCTAAATCATTTTGCAAAGAAAACAAATAAAATTAAGGTATGAATTTTTATGTTTTTATTTTTTTATTTTATATATTTTTTCATTTATTAATGGTTTGTTTTCTTTGCTCATGTGGAACTGCAGATACAAACAGACCTTTAAAGGAACTGCAGATATGTCATCATTAGTGAGAACAGGGAAAAAAGGGTGACAATGACAGCACACTAAAGTTCTTAACATGATTCAGTTAGTGTGAACAAAAAGGTCCGTGTCAAGCTATTTATGTAACACGTCTGTACCCTGCATGAGAGCAAAAGGCATCAAAATTTCCAACTGGTATAGTCTGTGTTTCGTGACATGCATTAGAATTTCCAACTGGTGCAGTCTCTGTTTTTGACATAGAGTATGCTCAATTTTTCAAGCACTTGTCTTACCTACTACTCCAGCAATGTAAATCACATTTCCTATTTTACTTTTTACTTTGACAGATATTATTGTTATTTAAAGAATACAAATAAATATCTATTATCAAATATTTACACCAAAAGAATATCTGTGCAATGTATAAAAAGTTCTAGTTATTGTAAAAGTTGTAGTCAAATTTTCTTATGGTTGACTATAAGTGGCTACTCTGTCCTTCCCACATGTATGAGAAAAGAAATTAGTCCAATGTCTAAATTCTAATCTTGGAGTTGATAGTAGTTCATCTGTTTATTAAAATAAAATACTATTTTTTTAAAACTTTGTAAGATCGGCTTAAGCATAGAACCGTCTAAATTTGTATTTTAAAACTCATAATTTTACAGTTTTTTTTCTTGTGAGACTCTTAACTTCTATAATTAAAGTTTTAAGTTTTGAAATAATAAATTGTCTCATTTCTTATACACTCCAAATTCATAACCAAATTCTATATTTTACCAATAAATTTTGCAGATAGCTATGGAAGAAAGAATCTATTCTATCAAACTAATTTTCAACTGAACCATCATAAAATAACATAGATTATCTAAATCATAAGACAATACACCAAATAGTAAATCAAGATGTCTGATAAATACTGATAAATAAGTAAACAACATAAGAAACCACTAAATCCTGTAGGATTTGACAGACATGAATGGAAATCAGACAAATAGATAATATCAAGGTCGATAACCTAACAACCTAATCCCACTGAATCTCTCTGTAAAAAGTCCACTCAGAAGGATTCAGTGTAGTTTTGCCATCAGCAGCAACCAGATCATATGGTGAGTTTTCTGCAAATTCGGTGGACAAGGATTTCCAGTGGAGGCAAGGCTCCCAGTCAGCCTCCTTAAGCACATTCAGTATCTCTTTCACCACGATTTTGCTTCCCTCAGCAGCTAAATGAATACCATCACTGCAAAATTCATTTTAGATGACAACAAATTACATCACTTTGGCCCATAACTCACATAGAATATGTGCATCAATTTAGTGTCTCAGACATGGAAATTAAGACAGAAATCATCCTTCAATCTTTGAGATTTTTCTATATTATTGAGGATATAGATGGATGTCAATATATTATTGAAGATACTGGCAAAGAGCTACTAAAGGATTTGGGTATTAAACAATTAGATTGCAACATAACACCATTCTGAAATATCATAGTATTTGAGAAGAATAAAAGATAAATCCCAGAGGTAATGAAACTTACGTAAAACAAACATTCTTCCAGTCATCTCTCTTCTGTAATGCAGTGAAGAGATCAACAACTTTGACATCCAGTTCCTTGCATAGCTTAATACAAGCTTCTGAGTAGCTTTGGCACAATTCATTGGTTCTTACCAGCTCACTAAGTACTGGACTGATTAAGAAAGGGAAATAAAGAGTTAAGATTGGAACTTAGTGATTAACTGAATATATGTACACTACAGAATTGAAAGTGTGAAATAAAATATATCTTCAGGCTACCTAGCGTTTGCACGCAGTTTTTCCTCGTCCACAGGAGGACAGCTGAGCACAATGATCCGAGTCCTCTCAGAAAGACCCTGACAGTCAACATTCTCACATCAAATTACAAATAATAGTTTTACTTTTAAAAATGCATTTATGATCATCATAGTAGGCAAAGAACATCGAGTCTAAGATCTATTTTTCTTCAGTATAGAAGTTACAATCTGCTGAGTTCCTGAATAACTGCAAATAATTTTTCAGTTTTTTCATAGATATCTTTTTTCTTTTAGATGTTTTCTCCATTCATATTTATCCGAATCATTACATTATGTTTGTCAGCAAAAGGTCCTTCAATAAATCAATTTATTTTCTAAAGCTTGACAGTTTACAGAAATGGTTTAGCTTCCATATTGACAAAATCAAAAGTTTACTTCTCTGTGTATCTTCAAGAGAAAATATCAGTCTCTACTGAGAGGCTAGGTGGACTTATAAAAAGAAAGAAAGAACTGAGTGATTAACATAGCAGACCTACCTGAATATGAATCAGAATCTTTCTCATGTTTTCAATATATTCATCAAGAGGAACATGAGGGCCTAGGCCAGATGAATGAGGACCCATGGAATCATTTCCTCCAAAATAAACTATCACAAGAGAAGGCTGGGTTGCAGCATCCTGGAAAGTCAGAAATACATTAGAACCAGAAAAGGATCATGTATTATTTCAAGAAACTGTGAGTTATGTCCCATACATCATTTTAAACTAAAGCATAAGACAATCAAACATAAGATAAAGTGAAGAATAGCTACACCAAATGCATAATTTTGGTTGAGTTCTGTCACATGAATAGTGTTGCTTTTAAGGTACAATACCTTTGGAAAAACTTGATCCATGACTTCGAGGGCACGTCGAGAGTTCCATCCGTAGTATCCCCGCAACACTATGTCAGCCTACAGCAAAAAAAATTGTACCATCATGACTTAAAAATGACCATTCTCAACAGTTCACTAGAGAAGGAAAAACAAAAAGAAAAAGTTTCTTGATCTGGACACATTCCCACAGAAGATAGTGCATGCGTACTATTATCTCCCCCCTGCACAGGCTTTTTACTTGGAGTCATCCAGACCATAGCTTAGTAGGCCATTAAGAAGGATAAAGTACAAAATTTGAAGACACCACCAGGTCAAATAGATATAGATATATTAGATTTATTTTACTGTATTGCCTCTATCTGAGGGAATACTTAACCATGTGGAATGATAGTAACAAGTTCGGAGAAATCAATCACGGTGTCACGCTTGAATCCACAGTAATTCATGTAATGAAAGTAAGTTCATTCAAATCCACTTTTTGCTTGGAATATTATACTCAATTAATGAGAAAAAAAAGTCAAAGATAAGCTACTAAACCGGAATCCTTTGGAGCAGATGACATGCAGAAAATTTACTCCCTCAATCTCGTTATAATTAGTCAGAGAAAGAACTATTTTGATGTTAATTTTCATTAAAAGAGTTAAATGCATGCTGCAGTTGCTGTTTGTATTACAGAAAATGAAGAGATGCAGCCACAATTGCGCTGACACACACCCAAAACCCTTGAAAAAATTGAGGTAAAATAATTAAAACTTAAAATAATTTCAGTGGCAGGATACTTTTTTAAAATCCTGTCTCCCATTCCGACATGGAAAGACTTTCTAGAGACATCAAATCACAAATGTGTGATCGGAATTTGCACAAAAATGCAGTAACTTTTTAGATTGAAGATTTGGTAAGTGCTCTCTCTGTATAAAAGTGAAAGAAAAAAAGAAAAGAAAAAAGGCTGCCACTGAACTTGTTGAAAAAGACAAAAAAAAGCATGCGACATGACATACAAGGATGTCACAGATGTGATACAAGGATGCATGTCATGATGCTGCAATTGTAATTGTAGTGTGGAGCAACAGTGGAAGAAACCTTGTTGAGGGGTAAAAGAAAATACAATAAATGACTGTTTATACCTTACGAGAATAGATGTCACAAAGATGGGCACCCCAACCGCCATGGCCGAAACTCATTTGAACGATGGAGGATCCAAAGAGAACAAACTGAGGTCGGACAGGGGCAACCATGTTTGTGAGGTAGAGAAATTGAGAATGAGTGAGGAAAACAGAGAACTGAGCCACTATTTATTGTGACGAGTCGGGTACAGAAGGGGGAGTGAGCGTTTGTTTTGTGCCCGAATAGGAGTGAATCGGGTACAGAAGAGAAAGTTGGGTTTATTACGTCAGCCTCGCAAAACCAAACAAAGCAAAGTTCTATTATGGTCATAAGTTGTTCCTTAACTTCTCTATGTACTCTAAAAGTATACTAATTATTTTTAATGCACACTATTTTTAATCAATATGTAATGAACATCATAAAAGATTATTTTTAATTCAGGAGAGAAAATGTATTGAAAATAATATTTGGATCATGTATTAAAAAACATATTTATAATCTTATTGCACAAATTTTATTTTTTTAATTTTGTTTGAACTTCTTTAAACTGTTGGAATAAGTGTTAGTGTTCTTATATAATTGACCTTCAAAATAATTAAAGATTTTAAATTTATAAAATAATAAATAAATGGTAAAATATTTTTAAAATTAATTATATATTATAATTAAGGTTAATATTTTCTCAATAAGCATACATGTTATTAAAGAGTTGATATGTTTAATTATCTTAGTTATTAATAAAATTTAAACAAAACTAATAAACTTAATTAAATTTCATTACAAATTTTGTACGAAGACTATTTAAACCCCGTATAAGAAAACAACATGTGTGACTATTATTTATTAAATTGATTATTTAACAAATTGAAACATCTAATATCTTTTAGTGATACAATAATTTACTACAAAGTATGAACAGGTACCATTTATAATTTATTATAACATGGTATTAGATATATCTTTATTGTATTTAATAATTCAGTTAGTAATTATAATTTAGATTGATAAATATAGAACTTTGTGTTAAGGTAACTTAGAATAACTTATTTATGGAGTTTTTAAAGTGTATGCTATATGCTAATTCACTCATACATGGTAACTTATTTTAATTTTTTATTATATTTAACACATTATTTTCTTATTCTCTTTTATGCAAATTTTGGATAAGTGTTGAACTTTTATATAGTAGTTTACTGTCTAATATGTCAACATGTCAACTTTTAATAAAAAAAAAAATACTTAAAATTTGAAAAAAATAAATTTAATGTAACATCCATTTATATTGAGAAATAAAACATATTTAAATTCTTAAAAAATAAATAGACGTTAAATTTAATTAATACTTATTCAATGAATTTATTTAAATTAAATGACTTGACAAAATAAAAAAAATCATATATAATTTTTTAAATATAAGCAAAAGTACTAAAAAAATGTAATAATTAGTTATTTAAAATATTTAAAATTATAATTACATAATAATTTTTTAAAAAAATATAATTATTTTATATGATAAAATTTATTTATTTGTATTTTTTATGTAATTCTATATTTTAAAAACTTAACACTTGAGAATTTTGTCTAACTAATTTATCGATTATAAATGTTACCTATTAGTTAATGTCTGATATCACAGTTTATCAGCCCAAGTTTTAAGTTAAACTAATTTATCTTTTATATATGTTAACTAATACCAATATCTAATATTTGATAAAATAGTTTATTGAGTCAAACTTATAAGTTAAATATTTATCAACTACATTATCAAATATATTTTAAAATTTCATATGTAACAATACTCAAGTGTTTTAAATTGAGAGTCAAGTAGAAAAATAGAAATACAAAACTTAGTAAGTTAACCAATTTTTTGAAATTACGCATATTACAATTCTTATGTAAATATTATTTAATTAAATATCTCAAATATCATTCATAAATTTAAGATGAGTTATATGATTAAATATAATTAAAGCATTCCCACCAAATTCAATCAAAAAAACAATGAATAACGTACAATATCAGCCATGACTCTCAAATCCAATACTTAGTAAAAAAAATAAGAGAAAAATTAAGATTAACGTACAATATCAATAGTTACGGACAAACCTATAGTATGAATATATGTCTCTGGCAAGGGAAGATAGTGTATAATCAAGTATCTCACTTATTTTATAACCCAAGTAATCAATCACTTATTACAAAGTTTCAATTTTCTAAAACAAAAAAAAATCAGTGAGAGGGTTAGGTGGGAAGGAGGAAGAAATGAATGAGTGAACAGTGAAGAGACATAGGAGTAGGTTATCTTTTATGGCTACCATAATGACATTACACAATTCAAAAAGAAATGCAATTTTACCATTATGTTTGTCTTTATGAATTAGCATATAAGTGTGTGCCACTGCCACACACAATAGGTTACTTCTTCTCGCATTTCGCTATGTGTATAAGTACATTTCTAATTTTACACTTAAGTGTTTTTTTAATTTTTTTTATACATACATTTTTATTTTAATAAATTGGTATTAAGTTTGTTTTCACGATGTATAACAATTTGGTGCATATAGTATGTATAATTAGATGAACTGACTCGTGGAGGTAAAATGAAATACAAGTAACAAACCAATTTCAAATGTTTCAGTTCAATTTCATATGGAGCACTTGCAGTCTAAACCAGAGAGAAGGGGCTGGATGTAGAATTATCCTTTTTAAATGGAATATTGGATGAATTGGTATATATGACAGTGTACAGCTACAGACTAAACAAGAATTTTATATGCATGAGATAAGTACACTCTTTTTGTATGCTGATTTTTAGATGGACTCAATTGAATATGATCTCTATGTGAGAAAAAGAGTTGACACACTACAAATATAATACATTGTTTCCTGTGGAAAATGAAGTACATGGAGGGTGACATTAGTTATTCAAATTCTGTTTGATGTGACAATAAATCAGACAGAAAGTGCACTTTTGATTATGTGTTCATATTCTTAAACATATAAGGGTATGAAAATTTATTGATTTTGTATGCTTTTTTATGTAACACATCTATAATCCTAAATGAGAGTAAAAATCATCAGAAGAATTTCCAAATGGTGTGGCATCTGTTTAATAACATATGACCTATGCTCAGTTTTTCAAGCATTTGGCTTGTCTTACCTACTACTCTATCAATTTAACAAAACAAAAATTTCTGCTATTTTACTTTTTACTTTCATAGATATTATTGTTATTTAAAGAATAAGTACATATCTATTATCAAATATTTGTGACTATGTCTACCATTTTTTTAATACTGTTTTTATTCAAATTTAGTAATGTCGTGCAGTGTATAAAAGTTTAAGAATGTCCGTGCAATGTTCATTGGACATGTATGAAAATAGTTCTTTGTCTAATTTAAAATAAAATATTATTTTTCTTTAAAACTTTGTAAGATCGGCCTAAGCATAAAACAGTCTAAATTTGTATTTTAAGAGTCTTACAGTTGTTATTTTATAAGGTTCTTAATTTCTATAATTAAGGTTAAGTTTTGAAATAATGAAATGTCTCATTCTTTACACTCCAAATTCATAACAAACTTCAAATTCTATATTTTACCAATAAAAGTTGTGAAAGTTAAGGAAGTATGTATTTATTCAATTAAGATTAATTCTTAACTGAACCATCGTAAAATAACAATTATCTAAATTATAGGACAATACACCAAATAGTCAATCAAGATATCTGATAAAAACAAAAATAATATACGAAACTATTAAATCCTGTGATGATATATTATATAATTTTTATGTTTTTAAAATTTTTATCAGTTTTATATGTTGTTTTATTTATCGTTGTTTGTTTTCCCTTGCTAGTCTATGTAAAACTGTATATATAAATAAAGAAGCATTAAGAAGATTCAGAGAGGCAATAGGATGTCATCATTATTGAGAATAGGAAAAAAAGGATGATAATGACAGCAAATCGGATTCTTAACCTTGATGCACATGGTGTGGACAAAAATGTTCCCCTCTGCATGCAGGAGAGAAAATGCATCAGAATTTCTAAATGGTGCAGTCTCTGTGCTAAAGAAGACAAGTCTCCCACTCAGCCTCCTTAAGCACGTTCAGTATCTCTTTCGTCATGATTTTGATTTTGCTTCCCTCAGCTACCAAATGAATACTAACATTGTAAAATTTATTGAAGATAGACAAATAAAATTTTTGTGTAAATTTTTATTTTCAGAAATTAATGTATAAATTTTTATTAGTTTTATATATATATATTTATTATTTGTTCGTGGTCTACAGTGAAACTTTGCTGATACAAATAAATTCTTAAAGAAGCATTAACAAGATACATATAGTAAAACTGTGCATATACAAACAGATCCTTAAAGCGCGTTGAAAAAATATAGAGAGGGAATAGGATATCATCCTTAATGATAATAATGAGAGAATGGACCAAAGTCTATGAAATTAAATATGTGTTGTTATATAAATTTTTTTTTGTATATTTGCAGAAAATTAGGATACGAATTTTTAGTGGTTTCATATGTTTTTTCATTTATTGATTATTTGTTTTCCTTGCTCATAGTCTACAGTGTAACTCTGGAGATACAAATACACTTTTAAAAGGAAATGTCAAAAAAGGCATAAAAAGTGGAACTTTGCATATACAAACAGATCTTGAAACATGCATTAAGAAGATACAGAGAGGGAATAGGATATTACCGTTAGTATGAACAGGAAGATAAAGGGTGATGATGAAGAGGGAATAGAATGTCACCGTTAGTAAAAACAGTGAAAGAAAGGGTCACGGTGACAGCATATCAAAATTCTTAACCATGATCATGGTGTAGATAAAATAATCCGCAGTAGTAGAAGGCATCAGAATTTTCAAATGGTACCGCTTCTATTCGGTGACATAGAACATATATTCAGTTTTTCAAGCATTTGTCTTGTTTTGCCTACTGTTACATCCACTTAAATCACATTCAACAAAATAAAAGTTTTTGTTTATAAGGATGTTCACTGTATTTTTAACACTGTTTCTATATGTTCGATTCAATTTAATAATGTCTGTGCAATGTTATGAAAGTTGCAGTCAAGTTTTCTTATCATTCACTGTAAGAGACTATTTTATCCCTTCCCACATGTATGGAAATAGAACATAAACCTATAATAATTTTTAATATTGGGATTGATAGTTGTTCATCAGTTTATTAAAATAAAATATTAATTTTCTTTTAAAACTTGTAGTATCGGCCTAAGCGTGATGAAATTTTCATTTTAAAACTCACAAAAAGTGATGAAAAAGGGTGATGATAACAGAACACCAAAGTTCTTAACCATGATCGAAAAAAGGCCACCCTGCATGAGAGTAAAAAAGTCATCTGAATTTTCAAATAATGCAGTCTCTATTTGGTAACACATGGCATATTTTTAGTATCTATTTTACCAAGATTTTGCTTCCCTAAGTTTTTGCTCCCCTAAGCTGCTCTTTCACCAAGATTTTGCTTCCCTAGGCTGCAAGATGAATACCATTACTGCAAAAATTCATTGAGGATGACAAAAAAAATTACACTTTGGCCCACAACTCCCAAATCAATACCATCACTGCAAAATTCATTGAAGATAACAACAAATTACATCACTTTGTCTCCCATCTCCCGATAAATATCTAATTATTTAATTGTTATTTGAAAAATAAGTATCTATTATGGATGGTAACTATGATTAGCAATAAAATTTGTGAAAGTTAAGGAAGTATGAATTTATTCAACTAAAATTAATTCTTAACTGAACCATCATAAAATAACAATTATCTAAATTATACGATAATACACCAGATAGTAAATCAAGATATCTGATAAAAACATAAAATAATATATTGAAACTATTAAATCCTGTGATAATATATTATTTGTTAAATATTACAAAATTCAATGTTTCTTTAATTTTTTTATAATTTATTGTTAAATTGAAAGTTCATTTTTGCATGTACATAAATTTTTATATTAATTTAAAATTATTTGGTGTTGTTAAAAATTGAAATAATATTTGTGAATATATCATTCACAAATATAGTTGAACTTTAAAAAATATTACATAAATAATCATGAAAATTATAATTTATATGAATTTTTTTATAATTGGATAAAAAGTATATTATAAAATAATATATTTTTAGTCTTAGAATTTTGTACTTTATTAAACAACAAGTCCACATCATTTTATAAAATAAACAAATAAATAAATTATATGTAAAAACTTAAATAATTTTATATTCTCATTCAATTATAATTAATATAATAATTATTTTAATTTAATATAATCATATTAAAAATTATTTATAACTCGTACATGTTAAAATAGTTTTCTTATTAGATAAAATTATCTTATGGACCTTTTTGTAGTTTTTAATTTAATTTGTATTTATCAATAATATTTTGCATAATATTTAAATAGCATATGTTGATATTGCAAGTTGATGTCTTTGTTTTCGAAAAAGTAAGTTTCTCCCTCCAAGTTATCATATATAGGTATGATAATTATTTTATGTTGATTTAACAATACATGCAATAAGTTTGAAATGAAAATTGTAATGCATTTTTTCATGCAATTTTACAAATGGATTTAATCAGAATGTATTAATAAAATCATATCACTATTTACTAAAAGAATAACTGGCTTATTAACTCTCTCTTGCAGTTTACTTTTTCTACGTTCTATTTTCAATAATGGGAAATTAGATAATTTTCCATTATTTTATTATTTATTTTATTATATTAAAAACATAAAAAATTAATAATAATTACTAACATAATTAATTATATAATTTTTATGTTTTTAAAATTTTTATTAGTTTTATATGTTGTTTCATTTATTGTTGTTTGTTTTTCCTTGCTATGTAAAACTGCATATACAAATAAAGAAGCATTAAGAATATCAGATTGAGAGAGGAACAGCGTGTCATCATTAGTGAGAACAGCAAAAAAAGGATGATAATGACAACAAATCAGATCCTTAACCATAATGCACATGGTGTGGACAAAAATGTTCCCCTCTGCATGCAGGAGAGAAAATGCATCAGAATTTCTAAATGGTGCAGTCTCTGTGCTAAAGAAGACAAGCCTCCCACTCAGCCTCTTTAAGCACGTTCAGTATCATGATTTTGATTTTGCTTCCCTCAGTTGCTAAATGAATACTAACATTGTCAAATTTATTGAAGATAGACAAATAAAACTTTTGTGTAAATTTTTTTTTTCAGAAATTAAGGTATAAATTTTTATTAATTTTATATTTTTTTATTTATTTGTTGTTTGTTTTCCTTTGCTCGTGGTCTACAGTGAAACTTTGCTGATACAAATAAATTCTTAAAGAAGCATTAACAAGATACATATAGTAAAATGTGCATATACAAACAGATCCTTAAAGAAGCGTTGAAAAAATATAGAGAGGGAATAGGATATCATCCTTAGTGAGAATAGTAATAGAATGGACCAAGTCTATGAAATTAAAAACCATGACATATCATATATGTTCAATTTTTTAAGCACGGGTCTTGTCTTGCCTATTAAAATAAAATATTATTTTTCTTTAAAACTTTGTAAGATAGACCTAATCAATTTTGTATGTTAACGTACAATAATGAAACATTAGTTTTATTATACTTTTTCCTTCAAATAATCTTAGTTTTCTATTTCTATAAAATTATTATTTAAGAAAAAGAAAAATATTCTTTAAATTAACAGTACCTTATGTAATGTAATTATGACTACCTATTATCATTTATTAATTATTATAATTTATTAGACTTCCGATTATTTTTAATGAACAAAACTAATTTACTATACTTCATTCAAACCTATCATTTTCTAAAAGAAAAACATTCTTTAAATAAGTAATATATTATGTATGGTAACTGTAAATTATGATTTATTATATTATGTACAATAACTATGAGAGTGCTTGTTATAATTTACTAAATTTATGATATTTTTAGTGAACAAAATTAATTTACAGACTTCATTCAAATAATCTTCCTTTATATTTTCTAGCACTTCACTTTGTAATTTTTGTACGTTCTATTCTCAATAGTTAAAAATTAAATATATTTTTTTTTAATTTTTTATTATTTAATTTATTATAATAAAATATAAAAAATAAAAATAATTAGACATAATTAAGTATATTAAAAGTATAACATTTATTGGGTATACATTTATGATATATTTAGAATATGTGTTGTTATATTTTTGTAAATTTTTTTTGAGAAGATTAAGGTATGAATTTTTATTGATTTATATGTTTTTATTTGTTGTTTGTGTTCATTTCTCGTGGTCTACCTATAGTAAAACATTAGAAATAGATGTTATAAAAACGTTAGAAAGATATATATAATAAAACTCTATATATACAAAAAGACCTTTAAAATATTAAAAAGATATAGAGAGGAAATATTATCATTAGTGAAAACAGTGAGAGGAAGAGTGAGATCAACGGTGAGAGGAAGAGTGACAATGAACATTGAGAGTGAGAGGAAGGTGACACACCAAAGTTCTTAACCAACGGTGAGAGGAAGAGTGATGATGAATAGTAAAAGTGAGAGAAAGGTGACGCATCAAAGTCCTTAACCAAAATCCAATTGACGTGGACAAAAAGTTTTGTTAGAGAAAATGTTGATGAGGCATCCATAAACAACATAATTATCTATCACATCTTCAATTTCAATTATTAACAATGGCCCACCTCAAGAACGAATAACAAATCCTTGCTTGTGATCTCACATTTTCAATTATTAACAATGGCCGTCTCAATGACTAAATAACAAATCCTTGCTTGTGATGTCATATTTTCAATTATTAATAATGGTCGCCTAAATGACCAATAACAAATCCTTACTCATGATCTCACATATTCAATTATTAAGAATGGCCGATTCAATGACCAATAACAAATTCTTGCTCGTGATCTCACATCTTCAATTATTAACAATGGCCGCCTCAATTACCAATAACAAATCCTTCATCATAATTTCCAGTGAAACTTTGTAAATACAAATAAATTCTTAAAGAAGCTTTAAGAATATACAAAAAGGGAATAGAATGTCACCATCAGTAAAAACAGGAAGAGAAAGGATAATGGTGACAGCATATAAAAAAGAAGAGAGAAACTAAATAATCATACAATATAAAAAAAAAGAGAAAAACTAACTATAAAAAGGAGGAGAAAAACTAAATAATCTTTATGATATCAATGTAAAATATCAATAGTTAGTAAAAGTCTGGGAGGAGAGAATAATATATAATCAATGAATAAGTATCTCATTTATTGAATTATATATCATCAATGGATAAGTATCTTATTTATTTTATAACCCATTGATCATGAATAGTAATCACTTATTACAAAGTTTTAATTTTCTGGAGAAAAAAAAAAAACATTAACAAGGGGGTTAGGTGGGGTAGGTAGAGACATAAGAGTATGTTATCTTTTATGGCTACCATAAAGACATCTCATGTCTACACATTTCAAAAAAATGTCATAAACATTTATCCAATGCTACCTCTCCTTCTTGCTTCAGAGCTTATAATTTAAATTATAAATAATTCTGGATTAATATTCTAAATAATTATTTCCCCATTATTTGTATGCATTAATACATAATTCTTAATAACTAAGACCACATATTTTTCTCACACAAAAACTTTAATTTTATTTATCAGATTCTCGTCATTAAATATCGTTAATTTAGAGATACAATAATTTGTGTCCGAATACTTAAACTTATACTACACTATAATATTTTCCAAATTCAATATTAGTTATTGGTAATAGCGTAAGGCCATTTGAGTTCACTTAACCATTTCATCTTAATGTTATTATAAGAGATATCTGAACATGGGTATATAAAATTTTGTTTAACAACTGGCAATATAATCATACCTTACTTTTATAATTCATAAGTAAAGCTCCTTAAAAAAATATAATATATGAATAATTTTTAATTTTATGATTTAAAAGTGTATTCTGTTTTCATAAAACTCCTTAAAATATATAATATATAATTTATTTCTTTATCCATACATTTCTACTTTAATAAATTGACATCTAGAACCTTGTTTTCATGATGTATAAGAATGTGCTGCATGTAGTATGTATAATGATGAAACTGACTGATAGAGGTAAAAAGAAACACAAGTAGCAAATGGTATATATAACTTAGCATACAAATCGAACAAGAATTTATAAGCATTGAACAAAAAGGTCTGCGTCAAACAATTTATGTAACACATCTGTACTCGCTTCACGAGAGTAAAAGTTTTAAGAATATCTATATTTTTAGCACTGTTTTTATATATTCGATTCAAATTTAAGAATGCCTGTGCAATCTATCAAAAGTAGTTTTAATTGTTATAAAAGTTGCGGTCAAATATTTATTAATTTTCATCATTATGTATTTTTCATGTTGTTTATTATAAAATTATTCTTAAATCCCACAAACTATTTATAAACATTCTATATTTTAAACTTAAATTTAAAAAAATAAACACTGCAACAAAGAGAGCGTCTTAATCTGTCATATCTTCAATTATTAACAGTGACAGCCTAAACTACCAATAAGGCCTCTTAACAAGTATCCTAGATAAATATATAGGAATATTATTAAAAGCAAGATAAATAACCATAAAAGATAAGTATCTTAGATAAATATATACAAATATTATTGAAAGTAAAGTAAACAACCATAAACAATATGGTTTGTTATATAATTTTTTTTGTAAAACTCTTCTTTCTTTTAAAATTAAGATACGAATTTTTAGTGGTTTCATATGTTTTTTCATTTATTGACTATTTGTTTTCCTTGCTCGTAGTCTACAGTGTAACTCTGGAGATACAAATACACTTTTAAAAGGAAATGTCAGAAAGACATAAAAAGTGGAACTTTGCATATACAAACAGATCTTGAAACATGCATTAAGAAGATACAGAGAGGGAATAGGATATTACCGTTAGTATGAACAGGAAGATAAAGGATGATGATGACAGCACACCCAAGTTCTTAACCATGTGGACAAAGAAAACAGTCTTTCATGATATTAAATTAAAAACCATCAGAATATTTTAACACAGTTTTTTATATGTTGGATTCAATTTAAGAATGTTCGTGAAATATATCAAAAGTTCTATAGTTATTGTAAAAGTTGCAGCCAAATTTTCTGACGATTGACTATAAGTGACTACTTTGTCCCCTTCTCATTTGAATGAAAATAGAGAATAGTCCTATGTATAAAAATAAAATATATTTTGTTTAAACCTTGTATGATCGGTCTAAGCGTACAACAGTCTAAATTTTTATTTTAAAACTCAAAATTTTACAATTTTTTAAGACTTTTAATTTCTATAATTACACTTCAAATTCATAATAAACTCCAAATCCTATATTTTACTAATAAAAGATATATATGAAAGAAAGAATTTTTTCAATTAAAACTAATTTTCAAGTGAACCATCATAAACATAAGATTATCTAAATTATAGGACAATATACCAAATAGTCAATCAAGACCTATGGTAAAAACGTAAATAATATATGAAACTATTAAATATGATAATACAATTTATATACTAAATATTACAAAATTCAATGTTTCTTTAATTTTGTTTATAATTTATTGTTAAATTGAAAGTTCATTTGTGCATGTATATAAAATTTTATATTAATTTAATATTATTTGGTGTTAATTGAAATAATATTTGTGAATATATCATTTATAATTATAAAATTTTATATTAATTTAAAGTTATTTGGTGTTATTAAAAATTGAAATAGTATTTGTTAATATATCATTTATAACTATAATTGAATTTTAAAAAATTACATAAATAATCCTGATAATATTTACTGTAGTGACATTCATTCATTTTTGCCTTCCCACCCTCATTTTTACCTTAAAAAACTGAATATATGTAACCGATTAATATTCACCTATCTTTATAAAATAACTTGCCTTATTAACTGTCCTGCATCTCACTTATAAAATTTGTACCTTTTATTCTCAATAACTAAAAATTAAATAATTTTTTCTATTATTTTTATTATAATAAAAACATAAAAATTACTGACATAATTAATTATATTAAAAGTATTTATGATCTTACAAAGTGTAACATTTATTGGGTATATATATATATATATATATATATATATATATATATATATATATATAT
>Ga0209489_101505_pt1 | contig 47907 bp, 27 predicted proteins | sample SiratrowhiteBW_FD_187527 | JGI IMG/M metagenome (GOLD analysis project Ga0209489, IMG submission 187527) | Root nodule microbial communities of legume samples collected from California, USA - Siratro white BW (SPAdes) (version 2) | ecosystem: Host-associated > Plants > Roots > Nodule | place... | reverse complement strand
ATATATATATATATATATATATATGTATATTCTTACCTAATTTACGGGATATCCATGTACTTGAATATTATGTACCTAGTCTAACAGAAATTTATTTATTTGACTTAGTTCTCACATGTGGTAGCACCCCCATGTGATCAAAACAAGACAATGAAGCCTGATAGTTAAGGGAAGAGAAAAACTTACCCTAACTATAATTGATATTCATTTGATCACCACACTCTTAAGAAAAATAAGTGACGATAATGACTTTAAAAATTAAATGGAAGTCAGAGAAAATTTGTTAAAAAATAATTAAAATTATAATTTATACATTTAATATAACTTGAAATTTTAACTTTTATTATTTTTTAAAAAAGCAAATTCTATTTAGCATAGAACTGGGTCTCACATTTAAGGTTTTCAAAATATATTTTTTACACAATTATTAAATTTAATCAGAATGTACTTACACAATAAATATCTCTTACATCATTATTGAATTATAGATTGTCATTTATAACAAGTCTATTAATTTTTATTAAAAAGGGTCAATTGATTTTTGCAGAAATTATTTCGTAAGTTATACTTTAAATAACTTCTAACTGGTGGACAGTACAATTCTTTCAGTTCACAATATACAGAAAAAAAAAAAAAAAACTTTAGGTATTATGTATTTGATTTTCATCAAATTCTTTTTTGTTGGCTAAAAAAGAGTGTCCATTGACCCACCCAAAAAGAAAGATAAAGATCTAAATAACCTACTGAATTCGAATCATTAAAATCGGTTTGAAATTGATAAAATTCAATATTATTTTCAAATTGACTCAAAGTGAGATCACAATCATCAACTATTTTTTTCTTATTTCGTGTTCAATCTAAACCGAAGCACAACATCCTTAAATAGACGAAGCGAATACATGTAAAAGAATAATGCGTAACATTATTCCATTTTATAATTCATTGAATAATTATAAATATTTTTTCTGACAAAATAAGTGGGGAATATAGTACAACCATTGAGAAGTTTTTATGTTATTAATGTTCTATCTAATTATACGTTTCAATAAAAAAATTCTTTTTAGTTTTTTATCATCTGCTCGTAGGCACTGTTAGAAGATTTTTTTTTAGAAAAGTGTAATATTTAAAAACTAATTTAATTTAAATAAAGAGGATGAATAAATTCTGGAATGATGACCAGTGGCTTAGTGGCCAGAAAAAGTTGTGTGAACAGAATGAGAAAAAAGAATAGTTTTTAACATCGTGCAAAAGCCAATGATGCCTTCATTTTATAACTGAGAATATAGATCAATCTTAAAATATTAATATTGATTTGCACAATCATCAGTTTCCACAAATTGTTAAGAAATCTCCATCATAAAAACATTATAAAAAAGCTAAAAGTTCATATCTTAATATACGAACTATTTCTAGTTTAAGTATTTAATATTTTTACATTACATATTTAATAAATTGAAACTTAATTATATAAGTAAATTTTACTTATATATGTCATTTTAACTGAAACATATATTACCACATTTAGAATATTCCAAATCCATCAGGGAGATAATAAAATATATATGAGATTTAAGAAAAATGTATAGTTTATTAATTACTTATTAATTACTTAATGTTCTATCCAAAGATTTTTTATAGTTCTTAGGCTAGCTCAAATAAAATGTTTTAATTTCCTTTCCTTTAATAGGTCTGTTAAATTTATTTTTTTATTTCTCTTATGAAACAACTGATATCATTAAAAAAAAACAACATTCCAATATATCATTAAAAAAAAAACAACATTCCAATATATTTAACAAAATGAGATAACTTAAAGCTTAAAAAAAAAAAAACTGATTTGATACTTTTTATTTGACCTTAAACAAAAAAAGTTAAAAGAAAATATTAAAAAATGAAAGGGTATGTCGTTATAATATTTTTTTAATGGAGAATAGACAAATGAATCAAAAAGATACCTTATATATTACTGTTTATTGCTTGAAGAACGGAAAACTTTACGAAAAGAAAGATAAAATAGAAGAGAAGAAGTCTCAACAAGGAAAGGTAAATTTGACAGATTAAATGCGAAATGGGCCGAAGTGAGATGGGCCGAACCAGACAAAAGTATTATAAAAATTAATATGATTTATAAAAAAGTAAAAATAATTTTAGAATTTAAAAAAAGGAATTTAATTGGTGAGAGTACAAAACCTAAGAAGTAACGCCCGTCGCCTTCTTCAAGTGCAAACGGAGAAGCCAACCCAAACAAGGCCAAAAACATCAACAACAAAAGTAAAGAACTAAAGTGAACACAAACATACCTAGTATTTATCACTGCTTCCTCTGTGTCTGTTTCTCTTGAGAGGAAGAGGAAGAAGGAAGAAGAAGAAGAGGCGAAGGGAACTGAACGGACAGCACCAAGCAACAATGGCGATTGCTCTCTCCTTCTTCACACCGCCGTCTTCCTCTTCATCTTCATTCTCTTCTTCCAAATCCATTCCTTCCTTTTCCCTCTCTTTCTCCCTCAACCTCCGCCTCCCTCGCTCAGCAGATCGCTCTTTCGCTCTCCGCGCAATCGCCGGAGGCTCTGACGGCGGATCTTTCGGCGGCGGTCACGGACACGGCGGCCATGGTGGCGGCGGCGGTGACGACGAGCACGGAAATGACGGGAGGAACGAGGCAGTAATGGTGATGGCGGAGGCGGGGAGGGCGTTGGAGAGCGTGCCGGCGGACTTGGCGGCGGCGATCAAGGAGGGAAAGATTCCGGCGGCGGTGGTGACGCGGTTTTTGGAGCTGGAGAAGTCGGCGTTCTTCCGGTGGCTGCTTCAGTTCCCCGGCTTCAGAGAGCGTCTCCTCGCCGATGATCTCTTCCTCGCGAAAGTGGCGATGGAATGCGGCGTTGGCGTCTTCACCAAGGTTTGTCTTCTCTCTCCTTCTCTTCTCTCCATTCACACATGCAACATCGATTTGCTGTATAATTTCGCGGTGTGTTTGTTTAGACTGCTGCTGAGTACGATCGTAGGAGAGAAAACTTTTTCAACGAGCTCGAAATTGTGTTCGCCGATGTGGTACTGTTTTTCTTTCTCGGTTATTCTCGTTTTGTACATTCTACATGCAAGAATAAATGCTGTGTTGGTTTGTGTGAAATGTGTATTGAACCTTTTTGCATGTATTGTTTTGTTCTTAGGTGATGGCCATCATTGCAGATTTCATGCTGGTGTATCTTCCTGCGCCTACTGTTGCTCTTAGACCGCCACTCACAAGCACTGCAGGGCCTATTGCTAAGTTTTTCCATGGCTGCCCAGATAATGCTTTTCAGGTTTTTATCACTTTCATAGTTTCTGTCAAAAGTTGGTGTTTGTACATCTCATCTCATGTTCCTAATTTCCTTCAACAGGTTGCTCTCTCTGGAACATCATATTCCTTGATACAGAGGATTGGTGCGATCGTGGTATGTACTTCAATTTGGTAACTTCTGTGTTGTTTATCTTGCAATTTGAATCCAGTGTTGCCCCTTTCGTTTCCCGTGACTAATTTCTGTATATAATGTGGTTACCTTGCACAGCGTAATGGGTCTAAGCTTTTTGCTGTTGGTACTGCTTCTTCACTGGTTAGTTCTTGTCTTCCCTGTTATTTATTTTTTTTTTTCTGTGCTATTCTGTTTTGAGAAGTTTTTGTTTATAAAGTGTTTTGCATCGCTTGATCTTCTCTTCCCCGTATGTTTTATGAGAATTTCGGGATATTTATTCATTAACCGTCACCAGAACCAAGGGGACTCATGGTTTGGCAACTGAGTTGACTGATGCAGTCTTCTCATTTACCTTCTACAAAACATGAGAGTTGGACAAGGAGTGTTCAGTCTTTTAATGTTTTCCTTTGAGTAATGAGTATGATCCTAGTTAGAGCTAGCACTGCAGAAATTCTAGCATGAAAAATCATTTTTTATGTTTCTCATAGGCACGGTGAATAGTTCTGGTATTATGAAGTTTTTCTACGGGTTCAGTTTGTATATGATGCTGATGCGTGAATTGTCTAAAATGTTTCCATGGATCCATGTTGTATATTAAAACCTTTTCTTTTAATAAATAATCTTGCCAATTGGTTTTGACTTCAATGTTCTACATGTGACTGGAATCAACCGACTTCAGAACCTAACATTTATACTCCATTTTGTATTCCTTCAGGTGGGAACTGCTATGACAAATGCCTTAATCAATGCAAAGAAGGCAGTTGAAAAATCTTCTGAAGGGGAAATCGAAAATGTTCCCATATTGTCTACCAGTGCTGCCTATGGTGTCTATATGTCTATATCTAGCAACCTCAGGTAAAAAAGAATGATGTAGTTAGTGACGGATCATTTGGCAATCATAATATTGAGTTTACAATTGATTCGAGGATGTGGCTTTTGCATCTGGATTTTTCACTAATTAAATGTTAATTGAATTGTTATTACAACATTTAGAAAAGTCATTTCTCTACTTGGTTTGTAAATAATTACTAATGAAGGAATCATTTATAAATCAATGTGATAAAACACCATAATGTGAGGCTACCTAACCATAGTTAAATAATTTACATCAGTTGCTTGTCATGGTTCATAATGTTAACTCATTGTCATCCAATTATGGTCCAGCATCTCAATATATCATGATGAGTTGTTTGGAGAGAAGGGGCTTCTGCATTCTCTGGTCGTATTTTAAATGTTTTTTAATATGATAATCTGCATCTAATAGACTAATAAAACTACTGGAAAAGTTAAAAGATGTTACAAAATGCAGATGATTCTATGTGGTATTTGCACAAGTTATGCTGCATAATTTTCTAAAGAGTTTTCACTTTTATAAACTGTTATCTTTTGCCGTATAAAAAGTCTGTTATCATTATTATTTCTTTTATCTCATTTAAAAAAATGCTGTAATCTGTTCATTCCTCTGCAGTAATTGCATATCAACTGTTGCTTAAAACGTTTGCTTTGAATCTGATTTTACTGACAGGTATCAAGTAGTTGCTGGAATTATTGAACAGAGGCTTTTGGAACCTTTGCTGCACCAGCACAAGCTAATTCTTAGTGCACTTTGTTTTGCTGTGAGAACTGGCAACACGTATTTGGGTTCACTATTGTAAGAAATTCATGCCCTTTCTGATCTGATTACTTTTGAAAAGAGCTTTGCTTTTTAGTGGTTCATGTTGTGTTCTGTGATTCTCATTGACAGGTGGGTGGATTATGCTCGTTGGATAGGGGTTCAATAGGCTCAAGACCAAGATTACATGTGACTTGGATCTTTCTTTACACTTTTCTCTAGATGTTCATTTGCTTCAGTTCTGGATATCACAAAACTATTTGTTTTCTGCAGAGGTTTGGTTGTAGGATTATTATCTCAATAGGTTTTGGTTCTCTATCTGCGTATTCTTCTTTATACAAGTTTCCTCATTCAATAATGTGATGAGGACATGGAATAATTTAGTTTTGTTATCAGGACATATGAAAGTTGAAAATCTTGTGATTGCAAGATACTATACAAGTATTTTGTTGCTAACTCAAGAATACTCTATCATTTCAAACTTAGCCTACGTTTTGATTAATTCCCTGTATATTTGGTGGAATTATTATGCTAGTCATTTTGCAGAACACTAAATATCAAGATGCCTATGCCTTAGGAATCTTAAAATTCAGACTGCATTTGTTCTCTATTCATGAATGTGTTCTTACTAATGTGTTTTGTTCATTAGATTTAGATCATTTCATGACAAACCCATGCTATAATATACCTATTGTTAATGTTTGTATTCAATTTAAGTTTAATATTTAGAGTAGGTTCGGACAATTCTTTTTCCATAATCATTTTTATGAGAAAAATAAAAAGAAAAGGTGAAATGAACATCTTCATGAAATATAATAAACTTATGCTTAATTTAAAAATAATGGTTTAGAGAAATGTCTTGAAAGAATTTCAATGTTACACATCTCTCTTTGATGTCAAATATAAATATATATATATATATATATATATATATATATATATATATATAGTTATATAAACATCAAATAACAATTAGATAATGATTAAATAGCTATAAAAGAAGCAAAAATGAAAAAAAAAATAGTATACGTTTTTTAGGTTTTTAACTAAATTAAAAGTGTTTTTATAATTTTAAATGAGAATAAATATGTGAATAGGATGGATATTGGGACATGTAATACCTCTTCCTGTCTTTATATCCGTATTCAGTCTATGTTGGATTTTTCGTTAAAATTGGAACAGGTCTGGACAAATGGATGAGTTTATTTGTCTTATCTAATAATGAAAAAGAATAAAAAATGAATTAATGGATTTTTTTTTTATCTAAATGTGTTTTGTTTTTGCATTTTTTAAATACCCAACTTTTTTCTGCCGTTATTTACATTATTATTTGTCTAGATTTCTCATGTGTTCCAAAGGATGAAATAAGGCTAGAGTTAGGATATTTAGAGAATATACAGGAATACAAAAAAGAAAAATGATAGTTTTTAAAGTTAAGGTCAAAACTCAAACAATTGACAATTTTACAAAGATGAAAAAAACATCAATACCCCAAACAAAATTTATAAAATATAATAAAAAGGCATTTTCTGGTAATGAGTGTTTTCAAATGGATTCTCAATATCGTACATGAGCTTTTTATGTTAAGTAAGAAGTGATGTCTTGGAAAGATGATATGATACTTTCAAAAATGGAAAAGTGGTTGCAGATTCCCCTGGTCCAAACATGCATCAATTTAGTGACCTGGTCGTTAATTTTAAATATGTACTATAAAATGATTAAAAAGATTCATGACTGTAAATTTGATGATTTTTTTTTTTAAATTGAGGGGTTAGTGTTTCAAATATAAGAAGATTGAGAACTTTTTATATCAAGAAAAATATGTATCTTAATGGGTAAATTAAAAGATTTTAAAGCATTTGGTTCATATTTTGAGAGGGGAAAAATGAGGATTTGAGACTTAAAAGTTTGAGATGTAGAAAAAATAATAAAAAGGAATCTCGGTTGTTACAATTTTAAAAATTGAAAAATGAAGTTCAAGGAGAAAAATTATATGGAAAAAACTAATAGTTCGTGTAAAAAATAGCATAGCAAAACAAAAATAAAATATAATTAAGCCTGTGATTAAGGAAGTGTATGCAATTAAGGTGTGTTTATTTTGTAAGAATAATAAAAAGTGAGTGTTTATATAAAGATGCATATTCGCAGAATACTTAAGATGAGGAACATTCTCATTTAATGGATGTAAGGATGAACACTTGGCCACATTTTTTGAATGCCACTTTTTAAAGTTTTCACATATATCTGAAATAGGTCTAAAATGTTTGCAATTTTTGTTTTAATCAATATATTTTCTAATTTAAAATTATGTGTGAATTTCTAAATATAGATATTTAGTGTAGTCTTGAATAGCTTCAGTTAAGGTTCTGTTTTGATCTATTTCTCAATAAACTTTACAAAAGAAGAAAATAAAAAAGAAAAGAAAATTAAATTGACCTTTTCAATAAATTATAATTAACTCTATCTGCGTCAAATTAAAAATATAATTGTCTCATTTAACTTTTTCTCAAAAGTAAAAATATATAAATTGATTTTAACTCAGAAAAACTTGATCTTTTTTCTTCTTTATAAATGTAAATTGAGAATTCTAAATACTTTATAATTAGCTGCTATTTACATTGCTATCTTTTCTCCTTCAGTTTATTTCACTTTTGTGAGTCACAAAATATATTTTGATAGTTACCTTTTAATATAGAAGTGGTAGATTGATTTCTAAAATGCTTTTCATGTAATATCTTTCTAAAGAATTATTAATAAATTGATTTAGGGTTTAGGAAAATACTTTGACAAAATCATTGCTTTAATGGGAAACAAAAACCATCATTGAGAAATACTTTGGTAAAATATTCATCAGCTATTATTAAAAGGTTTATTCATATTCAAATGAACTGGAGAATGATCCATATTCATCTCTTTCTCAAAGGGAGTATACATCATAAAATAAGAGAGGATAAGGTGAAGAGGGGAACAATTTACTCTAAACTATAACTATATGTAACTATGGAAAAGGGACTAAAATTGAAGTTGCTTCTAGATATCGTTGATGAAGGACTAGCCAGTTTCCAACTACAATGCTCTCTACAGGCTTACTAAGAAAGATGGACAATGAGATTATGTCATGTTTCTCGAGGGCCATCAAATGACTGTGTCTTTCTCAAATTCCAATGGAGGCCTTCATGAATGCTGCGCAAGAAGTCATTAGTAGAATCATCCAAACAAGCCGTAGGAACAGGCCAGGGAGCCATGCTGCACACCAGTGCATCTCCAGGTGCTAACTGTTTCCTGTCTTTCCCATCAAATGATGCCCATGCAGGGCTTCTGCTGTTGAATGGTACTTGCACCCTCAAAGTCACATGCTCTGGAAATATCAATGGCCTAAACGATAGAGAGTGTGGGCATATTGGGGTGAATAAAATACCTGGAACCTGCACATTCAAGACTCAGTTTCAGATGGAAGTAGAGACTGATTATATTTATATTAATCAATTAGCTTCATGATCATGTCACTGGCACAGTAAGGTTAATGTGAATGTAACTTCAAATAAAGCAGATTTCTGTTGCAGTTGAACAAATATAGCAGACTTCATTCTGAGACACTGAAGATATTTTTTTAATGAACTGACAATTAATAGATGTTATTCGACTGCAATCAGGACACAAAGGAATTCTCTACATTCAAATTAATCCATTATTTCGGAGCAATACTATTCTCTAGTTTTGACTTGTGTTATACACTTAATTCAGAAAAGTAGAAAATCAAGCTAACAGAGCTTTTGCTTATATTCGAATTCTATTTTATTCTCCCAATTTTGAAATTTATATTTTTCACACCATGGGAAGAGTCAAATGGAAGGTAGTACAAGTAAAACTCAGTGTTCCTTTATCCACACAATTGTTTCTGCCAAATTGCTTATCTTTCCTTCAGTTAACAATTCTAGAAATCTTCGGGAGACTAACAACCTTCAGTAATTTCCCCTGAAACAAGTGGCATACTTGCACTACATAATTCCCTCCCAAAAATGAAATTCCTTGCACTGCACTGAGCTCCCCTAAGAACTTGATCTAATCAAAGCTGCTATTGTAAAATTCATTTCACAGTAAAGTCCCACTAAAATCACAATGATATATTTTCTTGGAGAATCACAATATCCATGTATTACAAGGAAGCAAAAAAAATCTATAACTTCAACCTTAATATCGTTTTTCGTAAATACTTACATTCATTATCTATTTTAAGACCGAGAAAAAACTTTAATATAAGAGAAGGATTGACCAAAATTTCCATTGTAAAATATTATCTTTATTAATCGAGATAAAACACTATATCAGAGAAAAAAAATTAAACTCTGCAGTCAAGGCATACGAATAAGAAACTATTCATCAAAGTACCTGTGGATGGACCATTGATCCTCCAGCTGCTAAAGAATAAGCTGTACTGCCAGATGTAGTGGATAAGATTAATCCATCCCCTTGCACACACGTGACAAAGGAGTTGTCACAGTAACATTCCAAATTTGTGAGGAAAGAAGATATTCCACGATCAATTGTAACCTCATTTAGAACAAGTATAGGTTCTTCAGTTTCATATTCATTTTTAGCTGCTTCTCGTATAACATGACATTGTAAACGATGCCGTAATGTGATGCTAATGGGGCCCTTTAAAATTGATTCAAGGCATTCTTTGTAATGTTCACTATCTGAAGGATGGTTAAGTTCCGTTTCCAATTAGAAATGAAAGAAGATATTATAATAAAAAATCCGGAGGGGCAAAATAAGTTACTCTGGTAGTAACTTGATCTATCTTCTATAAAAGATAATATATATAAACACGAAGTTGGAGGATACAGAAAGGGGTCATAAAGCCAAGAGACCCTAAAGAAAAGGGGACAATGGGAGGCACTGGCCCTTTGAACACAGATGCAGCCTGCACATTTGTACATGATAATTATTAAGCAATGTCACTAAGCAAACCAATATACAACACATAAAGGATAGGTAAAGTAAAACTTAGTATCATATCTAACTACCAAACTCTTTAAGAATGAATAATCCATTACCAGAGATTAATAGTACCAAAGATAGCCCATCCTTAGTCTAACAGTCATCATAAAATGAACTAATTACTGGCTTCTAATTACCAAACTCTTTTAAGATCATTCACAATGCCTGTTGGTTAAATTTTAGGCAAATGATTTCTAGCTTCTAACCATATTTTATGTGACAAAGTTGACAAGTTTCACTTTGAAAAGTGAACGTTTACTAGATTTGGATCAGAAATAGTTTTCTTCTGAGACTAAAATAAAGGAAATTAACAGCTTGAATGTGCATTAGAAATCTGTGCAACTTTCATCAATGGCAAATTAATTTAAATTGATCTCACGTACCCATAGGACAGTACCATCTCCACCAAGAGTTACCACGAGGTCAACCTTAGTGTGCAGCATCAAAACCTCCTTATCTACAAAAAATGTCATTGTTCATAGATAGTTATAATTTTCAGAAAAATAACACTATGCAAAATAGTTATATAAAATGATAATAAAGGATATTCTATGAAGTAAAACTCCTCATCTTATTTCAAGCAGGAGGCTGTAAGCCTGTAATACAATAGACGAAACAAGATTTTTTAATGTAAAATCATTATTGCTTAAAAAAATTATTGATTAATAGTTATAACTTTCACAAAAATAACTGAGTGCAAAATAATTATTAAAATGATAATGAATAAAGGATATTGTACGAAGTGAAAATCATCATCTTATTTCAAAAAGGAGCCTGTAATACAAAAATAAAACATGATTTTTTTTAATCTAAAATCATATTATTTGCTTAAAAATTTATTGATTTGGGTCCACCAACTCAGCAAAACTCAAATAATCTCGGTCTCGTGCATACCAATGGTAAGTAATGCAATATTTGCATGCTAGCTTATTGAAATAGCAAGTAAACATTTTCATACTAAATGAAGGAATGGCACAAAATAACTTGACTACTAGATTGCATTTAGAATCACGATAACCTTCAGGATTTTGCGTTATATGTTCGTTATTGCAATAGAATGAAGAGATAACACATATAATTTAGATAGCAGATGACACTCAAGAGTTTTGGGATGCAACAAGGAACAGTCAATGAAAGAATGATAGAGAGAAGACTAAGGCAGGATAACAGACAATTAATCTGGTTTTAGGCTAGTGTGGGCTTTGATGAAAAAATATAAATATAAATTTTAGAAAACAGCCTCTGATAGGGTTCGATCCTCCAAAGATAACCTCGACATACAAGATAGAAAATTGTGTGAAGCCGAGGAAGTGAAAAGTGTCCTTTTATGAAGTTAATTGCTTACCATCATTCCAAGTTTCTACAAAGTTAAAGTATGATGATTCTGTCAAAAGCTCCACCTTGACACGTGGTTCTACATAGATGTGTAGATTCTTTTGCTGCCTCAACCATCTGGGAATGAAAAAAAATAAGCACACAGCGTATTTAAATGAAGGTCTGGCATTAGTTGAAACGGTAAAACCAAAATAAAGTTTTCTGTTATATATAAACGGTTATTCACTTGCACCAAAGGCAAATACGTGGAAGGATAAAAGGGCAAAGGATAGATGTAAATAATACATAATGAGAAGTGGAGTCAAACTTGAAAATAAATAATCTTCATTTCACCACATCAAACTCACAAAAATGAATTGCAAATTTAGGTTAGCTTAAAGTTTGCACGAATCTAGTGAGAGAATAGAATATTGACCATCCATTACGATTGAAAGTTAAGACTCTCACATTTTTCACGTGCATAAGTATGTAAGCACAGAAAGCTCTTACATATTACGCAGAGGTCTCTATGTTTTCCTAACAACTGCTAAGAAAGAACGAATGATAGACACCATCAAACGTAGCGAGTTTTGAGCTCTATGATCAAAATTAATTTCCATACAGCATATTCCTTAATTTCATGAAGAGTTTCAAACTTAAATAGGTATTATATTAAGGAAAACCCAACATTGGGAGACCTAAAAGTAAAAACAAACAATATATTAGAGTTCATACCTAATCATTTCAGAACACAGAATTTGAACAGAAACTGAATTTGGTTTGGTCAATATAAGCACTGTCTGAGGGCATGATTGCCACTTCAAAGAGATCTGAAATAAATAAACTTCTCAATTAGACAATATACAAGTTTAGCCAGTGAAAATTTAGGATTAGCATGAGAACAAAGTTTAGATAAAAGCAGACAAGCTTATTATCACAAGAGTAATAAAACCAAATCGCCCACGACAAGAAACACCTGCTTGCTACTGCGCTCTGCAGTGGTTATATTTCCTCTTTCAAAAGAGACAATGTCATGTTTGTACTGGTCACTTTGATCACCTTTGGAGTACCATGAAAGTTTAAATGAAGCCTGTCTCAAGAATAAAGATATAAATTAAGACCAATTCGCTCAGCTTAAGCAGGAATAAAACGAAGCTTATGAATTGCAAATTTAGCAGGAGACAATAAGAATATGATTTGGAAGTAAAAATGGAAGAAGATGCCTTGGCACAGGCTTTTAAGTTTAAATATACGGAATAAATAATACAAAATGATGTAGAAATTAATGAGGATGTCACGGGCAACATACTTTTGGGATGCATAAAACAGAGAAAAAGGCATCAAGGGTTATTGTGATCACAAAGTCCTGACCAAACTCAATGGCAAGCTTTTGTACTGCTATAGGTCTGACTATATTGTATGATAGTGGGTGTCGGATTTTAAAGGGACAAAATAAGAGAAAGGTGAAAGTAGCATAAATGAGAATATTAAGATGAATGTGTGGCCACACAAGAAAGGTCAGGTTACTGAATGGTTATATACAGAAAAGAATGGTGTAGCCACTGATTGAGGAAGAGATGATAGAAAATCGATTAAGTTAGTTCGGACAGGTACACAATTGGCCATGAGAGGCATTGGTGAGAAGAGTAGATGGCACAATTTTTAGTCCTGTGAAAGGGAGGAGATGCAGAGGCGCTTGGAATAAATCGTCAAGGGAAATCTAATGGTAAACAATATTCTTGAAGCTTTGACTTTTAGCAAAGCTTAATGACGTTGAGTGATTTATATGTAGCGAATCTCAGTCAGATAAGGCTTTGTTGTTGTTTAGTTAGGGTTGAGTTTGTAATGTTAAGATTAACTGATACAACAAAAATAGCAAATTACAGCAAGGATACGAACTAGTTACTGGTAGGATAAATTTGTAAAACATGTGGTGATAGTAATTGCACAATGTCATGGAAAAAGATGCACAAAAAATTTAGTAGCAATTTCCATAATTTTGTACCAGTATTAACATTACTTTTTAGTAGTTACCCCTGTTGTCATTTGAATGTAATGGCATAAGGCTCAACAGCTTGTGCTGTTCTGAAGAGTCATATCTGCTCAGCCTTATGGATGTTTGAACATGAGAAACATAGAAAAAAGGCTAGACAAAAATGTGCACAGAGAAACAAATATTTCAAAATATAAAATATCAACAGGAAACCCAACTGTGCCGGGATGATCATATAGCCCAATTTGCTTCAATCACGGATTTATAAAATACCTTTTTGACTATCTTGGAATCGGAACTGGGTGTTCCATCCTTAAGAACCTCGTGGGAGCAAATACCATTCCTCGAACAACATTTTTCAGACTGTCCGTTAGCTACAGTACATGATGTAGGTTGTTTGACAGGGCTATTTTTCCTCACATCATCAAGATCAACCTGATGCTCAAAATATGATTTTTCTGTAATAAAAACAAACAGCAAACAGAAATTACAAACTTCTAAAGTTGAGATGAGATATAGATAGAACATCACATAGCGAAAGAGATAGAAACCACATAATGAAATAGGCCACATGGTAACATAAATATGGAAGACACAGAAAATTATAAAGTTTCACTTTTATGCTTCAATCACTATAGCTTCGAAAATTTTCAGTATTGCCAGTGGACCTTCGTAGATATCATAAGCTTAGAAGGTACATATTAACATCCAAAACATTTCATAATTTACTTCCTCGAGGTTAGGATTGAGATCATCAAACTAACTTTTTTGCAACCCTATGAAAATAATGGTATTATATTTTCAGTAGTGGAATTTCTGAAAAATACAATATTTTGTCGAATGACCATGGATACACACTTAAATCAAGGGAAAACCAAGACGCTCAGAAAAAAAATGCAATGAAGAAAAAAGATTTCAACAGTAAAAACATACAATAACAAAATATGAAGCCAAAAAAGTACTCTCTTTAAGAGAGTAGAAGTAGACTTCATCACTTCTAAACTGCACAATACATGAACTTGAATTCCAATCACTAACAGACAGAAATTGCATTGCATCAAACAAATACTTGAGACAGCAATATTGGATGAGATGATGAGTACGAAAAAGAAAAATAAAAAGTAACAGACATTGTATATAACTGAAATACGAGAACAGAATTAACAAAGAGAAATAAATTGTTCATCAATATACAAGTATACAAAGAGCATGATCACAGTTAAGTGAAAAACAGATGAAATTGTTTATTTTCCTTTTGCAATATCAACTGCTACAAGATAGAAAATTTAAAAAATAAAAAATCTTCATCTAGTAGTTATTCAGTTATGAGAACCTTCATGTTCAAACTTCAGATTCCGATCCCTCTCCAGCTCATATTTACGTTTCCATTCAGCAGCCTCAGCTTGAGCAGAAGCTTTCCCTTCAGCAACTTGCCGGAGAGCCTTTGCAACAGCTAGAAGGAGTTCAAGACAAAATAAGGACAAAGATCTTTGCATCAAGATCATGTCTTGTTGCAGTTGATATTAATAATTTGAACAGAATACGATCATACTTCTTAAAGCTTCGGAGAACTCTATAAGATGGTCATCCGATCCCTGGATGGGAGATTGAAGAATCTCCTGCACTGCTTTCTCAGGAAACAGAGAAAACGAATTGACAAATCCATTCTCACCCTGTGAACACGACATGCTGGTATTCCCCTGTTGCACAAAGCAAATCAGACAAAAGTCACAAAACAAAAAAATACACACTTGCCACAAATACTGATATATGTGAAAGTGAAAGTGCTACCCTCTGAAGCATAATATGATTTGGACTTTGGTTGTGCTTTGTTTAATTACAAGCATGAACATGTGAATGACCAGTAGGTATTATTCATATTGGCAGATACATCTCTATGTCTATGAAGGCAGCACAGACTGACACAAAGCTAGTGGTTTACAACTAATCCCACCTAACAATCAATAAATTTTGCTCACACAAGCAATCCTACTAGAAGCTGATCCCACAAGTAATGAAGGAAATCAAGGTCACATTTTTGGGCATCCCCAGTTTTTTTTTTTTTTCCGTAAAAGCAAAAGTATCAAAACTGTAACAGTGAAGGATTCCTAGGCTCCCAGATTCCAGGAGCACAACTTCCAACCTCAAAATGGGACACAGAACAAAGCATCCTAGTGAGCAAAACTTGCTAGCGAATAAAAACCCTATCAATTCATGAACCGAACCAACCAACCAACAATTAAGATTAAAAAACAAGGAAAATAAAATTGAAGCTGAAATTAAGAAATTAATGAAGATAGGAATTGAATTACCGAGGAATTGAGCTTGTTTGGAGCCATAAGAGAGAATGGAGAAGACAGAGAACAAAGGAAGATGAAGAATTCGGATCCCTTTGTCTCGTTTCTGCTCCAATTCAACACAATACAATACAAAGTGTTTGAAGAATTTTGACCTTCGAATTTATATATATATATATATACAACTCAACGCAACGCAAGGCACATGCTGTTTCTGTATAATTGATTAAACATTTCGTTCAAATTCGGAACAACCCAGAAACAGTGGGGTTTTCAGGTTTTTCTTTTTTATTTATTTTTCACTGCAAAACTAATTAATTCCTCACGACACATGGATAAGATAATAATATATCAGTGTAATTAGTGAACTAATTAATTAATCTGTGTTTTAAAATTAACATAATACTAATTTTATTCCTTATGTGAATATTGTCAGCCATTTAATTCTTGATATTCTGAAGAAAAAAATAATAATTGCTTCCTCAATCGTCACGCTTACGAGTAATTGATTTAGTCTTCTTCACCTAGAAAATTAATTATATAGTCTTTCGGCTCATGCATATTATATACTAAATTAAGAATGGTTGTTAAAAATAATAATTTAACATATACTTTTAATACTGAAAATTAAATTTATTAGTGGTGTCAATTTTAAGAACTTCAAGTCGTCTTAAAAAAAAAACAAAATAATTTAACTTGTGCATTAATGTTGTTTATCGTTATCCTATTTATTTAAAGGATTGGCCGAATAGATAAAGCATTTAATATAAAGACTAATATTAATTTTTAACGAAACTTCATGCATAATATAGACCTTTCGAATTCGAATATTATGAATGAAAAATAAAAAAATTGGTCATTATTTTATTAATCATCTTAATGTTTATTAAAAAATACATTTAGCATTCAATATTTCATCTTTCAAATCAATATGACTCCTAATTCAAACATTTAACTAGACAAATTGTCTTCTGACATTCAAATGAGATAACAAATAAATTATATATACTTAAAATCTTCTATTATTCATAATACTTTAATTAATTTTTATTTGTATGATTCATCTTTAACTTATGATTAAAACATACCAGTTTAATTAGTTTTTTTTAATAATGTTCTCATCATATAGGACCTTACATGTATTGGGAATATTCAAAATTAGTAGTGTCCATTGTACATTTAATATTCGAAAATATTAAATATTTTATTTATTTGATAAAATTATATGTTACCAAAAATGGTCTAAACAATTTAATATTATTTTGAAAATACATCATTGACACTTTATACATAAAATTGTATATTATTTTGATTCACTAAACATTTTTGAGGAATTAACATAAAATATAAGTTTGACATTTTGCAAATTGGGACCACAAACCCATTATAGTAATGTATGTTAATATCAAATACCTTTTTTTCAACTAAAGTTCATAATGAATATATGCAGTGTTAGGTGCTGTAGATAACTCCTATCACATCATTTGTTACAAACTTTTTTTTTTCTATATTTCTGAAATTGTTGAGATAACTATGAAATTGATTTTAATGATGCGATTTGACTAAAGTTTATTTTTTTAATAAATTTTATGTATAATAATGAATTTTATTGTATTCCATAAAAAGTAAAAAAAAAAAATCATTCTTCTCAATAAGCATAGAATAATGAAATATTATTCCCAAAACTTCATTCTCACAATTATGAGAATATTCTTAATCTGAAATAAACATTGAACACCATTCTTACAATGTTTTGTGAGAATCGAGTTTAAGAGTGAAAAATCATTCCCCAGGTAGTGGAAGTTATAAATTAGTAAATTTTTTAATGTTCACTAAAAAAAATATTAATATACATATAAATATATCCTTAATATTTTAAAAAATATAAAGAAAAAACATTTTATCGTTCATTACCTAAACCAACAAACACATGCAAAGTATAAAACTGAGATAATACTATTCCTAATCACATTAAGAACTGAAAATTTTCAAGTTATTAAAAGAACATCAAACTGATATTGTCATCATCTAAAATTATGAAATCAAACACAAACACACTCATAACTTAATTTAACAATAATATTTTTAATTTAACTTTTGGAAACATGTATTAAGTACTTTCATTGCATGCTTAATATTTGTATATTCCCACGCACGTTATAGTTTCTTGTATGTATAAACTTCCATCAGTTTCTCAAATTAAATCTCCATATAAGTGATTTTGAAATTAGAAAAACTTAAATAATTCTTTTACCATATATCCAATTACAAACATAAAATAAAATATTTAAAATACACTCGCATATTTATTTAATCAAATTAAAATTATAAATATCAAAGGTAAACACTTAATAAAAGGTCAATTTTAAGAAGGTCAATTTTGTTTTGTGATTCATTTAGTGAAATGTTGCTCGATTTTTAACAAATGTCCTGATTTCGCAAGAGAGGAATTTTGTTCAACAAAATTCTTGGATATTTTTTAACATTGTCTCTAATATATTAAACCATTTTGAGATCCATAAAGCCGGTTATACAAAAATATATGTTTTTAAAAAACAAAATTATAAAATAACATACAAACATTAATTCAACATTCACTGAATGTCAAATTCACAAAACAATACACATGAATTTCTGCAAGTACTTAAACAAACTCAAATTACTTAGTTTAATGATTTTTTCAGAATCTGTATAAGATTTCACATAAACCAGTTTGTAAAACACAACAATTTTATATTTAAATAACAATATAACTTGTTTTATCCCGATTCTTATACTTCTTTTAAGTGATCTAAAAAATAGAGAATTACTAACTTACTATTCTAGATAAAATAATTAAAAAATATAAAAAAAAAAGTTTAAAATTTGTGAGATTTGTAGAATAGAGTAGTAAATAGTTTATACTAATATTGTAGAAAAACTAAACTTATTCCGTGTTATATTATAAATGTCTTCTTCAATCTATTCTAAAATTATATAGTATAAAATTTGTTTATGCCCAGATTAAATTATTTTTAGATAAACTGATATAAGTTTTTTTTTTTTTTAAATAGATTACATATAATTTCATTTTGTTTTGCTTCATAATCATTCTATTAAATATATCACGAGTGTTTATGAATAATTTTATTAAAGAATGTTTTATTTTTTATTGGAAGCACAATGATAAAAAATAATAATAAATAATACTATAATATCATTTGACACTACTTTCTTTCTTTCTAATCAGCTGCTTAACAAACAATATATTTATGTTGAATAGAGAAAAGCTTTTGTAAAGAAACCTCTTAAAAGTGGATATATAAAGTTTTATTTTACGAACATTAATTACCTACAAATCAATACATATTTCGCACTAGTAATATAAATCTTTAAAAGATATATATATATATATATAAACACGGTGAACCAAGATGAAACTCAAAAAGGTAAAAATTAAATATTCTCAAATAAAAACAGAAAAATGGATAAATAATGCCAATGTCGTCCTTTTAAAAAGTGAAATATTTGAATTCAATATATAAGATGATATTATTTGATACCTTATTATTTAAAAATAATGAAGTGAATTTTGTGGAGTTCTCTACTTTTGATTTTTTGGGGTCTTCGGTCATCGTTTTGACTCTGTTGCTTACAACCTTTGAAATAATGAAAAAAAAAAAAAAAGCAAAAAAAAAAAAAAAAAAAAAAAGCCAAAAAATAAAAAAAAAAACAAAAAAACAAAAAGTGGAGTTTACGCGCAAACGCAGTCCAAGCATTCATCGTCAACCAAACCATACCAACTACCACACGTCCCAACCAAACCAAACTCTTATGTTTTTTTTTTTAAATAGATAATTATTTAATTATTATTTAAAAAAAAATTCTACTTGGCCGACTTAAAGCATATTTTTTCCTGGTCTTAAATTCTTGATCATTAATATTATTGTACAATATTTTTAAAAAAATAAACATCACTAACAAACAGTATATTTATTTTAAAATATTCTCATTTATTTGCAGTTTTGATTATTGGTTTATTGTACATGACAAAAAAAATGAGAGCTATTGATTTTTATATGTATAAATAATAAAAATTAGGAACTATAAAACATTTAAGAGTTTGAAAACGAAATTATTAGTTACAAATGATAGGAGCTGAGAAAACGGTGAACTTGAAGAAACAAGAGTGAAATATAAATAGATGAGAAAATCACGTAAACACGTAATATCCTAAGTTATCTTTGTAACGTAATTTAAATTTTGTAGTTCTATTGTATTATTTTAAGTTTTTCTACAGCTTTTATTAAAGATGTTAGTTTTTTATTTAATTATTGGTAAACAAAATATTTTTTAAGATAGAATTTTTTTCTTTTTATTTTTATAATAATTTTTTATTTAATATTTAAAATTTTATTTTATGTCAATTTACTTATAATGAAAAGGTTTTATAAACTTTATTTCTTAAACTTATTATATGTTTGTTATAGAACTTATGGAATGAAATTTTTCTACCAAAAACTAAACACTTATGCAGTAGCACCATTGAGGGAAATCAAGGCTTAATCTCATATTAATTGTGACGTAATTAATGTTTCTTTATACCACTTCTATGCCAAATATAGAGTAGGTTGGTTAGCAATAAATATGACATCCCTCCCTCCCCCACTAATAAATAATTGAAAGTAATTAAATAAAAAGAAAAAATATTTAATTAAATAAAATATTTGTTATTATAAAATCATTTCACATACTATTATTATTTATTTGCTGTTATTAATGTGATTTTAATTCTTTATAATAAAAAAAAAACAAAATTTTTGGAAACCAACTACATACACATTTATGGAGTTCTCACGTTTCTACATTTTTCCATACAATCGGACTTATCTGTTCCTTTTCATTTTTTTCTTCGTTTTCTTTTATTTCCATAGTCTCCGGTCAACCAAACAGTCCCTCAATACGTTTTTACCTTTTTAGACATTAAATTGATGTCTTATTACAAAAAACATTTTCATCAAGAAATCATTTCCAAGTTTTTATAATATAATAATGAAATAATTTATGAGATGAATATTAGCAAGATATGCTATTATTAATATTATTACTCCGAGTTTACATTTCTTGGAAGACAAAAACTATATCATCCTTGATAAATAAATAAATATATATATATAATTTATGTCATCATTAAATAGTATTATGAAAAGATATTTCCTCTTTATGGATTTTAAATATATAATATGCCAAAAAAATGGTGTATATATGTCACATAATACATACGATTAGCCAGAAATTTTTAAAACTTTTAATATGATTTTAGATTCAATTAAAATAATTACAAACATTTAAATTTTCACACTTCATCCATTGCAATATATTAAGGAATTAAGTATTTGTATATGATTTACATTTAACATTACTTATGTTAGAAATTCATTTATATTGTATTCACTGTGTTATCTTTTTTCATATATCCATGTGGGTAATAACTAAGTCATCTCATGTCATATGATCCGATAAATTCATATGACCTACCAAATTAACTATCTTTGAAACCAAATTCCTCAACTCTCATCACCATAAATTTTTCATCAATGGGTCAAGGCCCAAACAGGTAAAACAACAGTTTAAACTTTAAAGTCATTTAAAATATCTTAACTTAAGTTTACACAGATATTATAAATATTCTTTAATGGTTTTTAATAATAATTTTGAAACTTTCTTATAATAAATTAATAGTATTCTTTTCAAAAAAACAAGGTCAGGGAATCCTGAATATTTTTTTTACTATTCCATAATATTGACATCATTTATTTATATGTCCTTTCATTTTCTGACTCTTCTACCTAATTTATTATTTTATCTGACTTATTCACCTATGTCATTCATTTCTCTATATCTTTCATTCGTTCTTCCATATTATTTATTCAATTTGATTATTTATTCAATTTGAGTGTTTGATTGTCACTGGGTCATTATCCAATTCCAAAATTTTGTTTTATCATTATATATATGAGCATTATGTGTGTATCTCTATTTGCATACCTGGAGCAGTAGATTGAGAAATTAGAGTTTGTGTTCCCTTTTGCTTTCTTTAAGTGCATCAACATCAGGTAAAATAATATTAGATTGATAAATTGATCTCGGAATAATTTTATTATTTTCATTATAGTTTAATTAATTTCAAAATAATTTGTGCAGATTCAAAAGAGAGTATTACAGATTTAAAATTTGTAGATTATATTTTAAGGCTTACCAAAGAAAGACTGAAAGATAGAAGGAGACTTGAGACTTCAAGACAAGATACTACAAGTTCATTGCTTTGGCAATCAGGTTATGTTTTTTTTCAACTTAGCCTCATTTTATATACTTATAACTTATATTCAATGTTTAGGGTTATATATATTAGTTTTCAATTTTATATATACAAATATATCAGGTTATTCAAAACTTAAAAAAATATAAGAGTTAAGTTTTCTGTTAAATCACAAAAGGGGTTATAAAAATGAATTAGGAAATTAAAGTGAGTGTTATTTAAATGCTTAAATATTGAAAAAATTTGAAACATGATAATTTGTTAGATTTTGATGGCTTATATTTGTTTTCAAAATTAAACATCTTAAAGGAGATAGATATTTAACATATAAAAAAATGTTAGCAATTATAGATTCTAGTATCATCTGCTCTATTTGAAAGGAGGTTTTTAAAACTTAAACTAATAAAATCTCTTTTAAAATAAATAATATCTCAACAAGGATTAAACCAATTAGTTTTATTTTCTATTGAAAAGGATATTTTAAATGAAATATTAATTACGACAATTTAATAGATAATTTTGCATCACAAAAAAGTTAAAAAATAAATTTTAAATAAAAATATCACAATTTTAATTATTTTATTAATTTAAAAGGCATCACTTTTTAAATTTGTTTTAGGTCTCCTAAACCTTTGAGCCATCACATGATCTGTGTATGATTTTAATATTCCAGTAATGCATATAATCATATAAAACTTAAACTTTTTTAACATGTTATAAAATATTAAAAATCATATAATTACATATGTAGAACAAACATTCTTGCATAGTGAGTCTCAAACTTTCCTAATGACCAAATCCTTAGGACTATCTATCTTTCAAACCGCAAACTCAACCATATGAACCTCCCTCAACTTTAAGCAATATATAATTTTCATCTATATGATTCCAATACATCAGTAGAGTTAGATGAACTGCTAATTCAATTTATATCTTAAATAAACTCAACATAGTATTTCCTTTCATGAAAATATTATGTCTAAATTACACTTGTTCATGGTTCATAATTCATTAAGACTTCGACATAATACACAATCGTATAGAAATTTAACTTTTAAAACACATAAGAAAATATTTAAAATCACGTAATTACCTATGCAGAACAAACAAAACATTATTGCCCAATTAGTCTCGAGCTTGCCTAATGACTAATTTTGTGAGATTAAATTCGCTTAACAAGTCTTAGGCTTGTCGAGTGACAAAATCACTTAAATCAAATTCATTTAATGAGTATGACTTTATCCGCCTGCTCTCATATTTTTAATTTTTAAATTTTGCCTTATGAGCAAGTGACTTACCCAATAAATCTGTATAATTCAACATAATTTGCAAAATGTAAAAACTGATTTAGATGACTTAAGAAGGTTTTTCATAATTATATTTTTCAACATAAGTCACTTGATCCTATTTAGAGTTCTAAAATTCTCTGAGCAAATTCACACTCAAGTCAACTAATTCAAAATAAAGTATATTTTCAATCACTTAACCAAATATCATAGCAACTAATGTTTTCTAAATTGATTTTCATTTAACATAACCATTCATAAGTTTCATATTAAAATCTCCTAATCTAAACTAAGTTATTATAATAGAATTTGTTTTCCTTACCTGATTAGATGGACAAACTCTTTAAAGACGCAAAAATAACCTAACCTATATCATAAAGTTTTGATCAATGATCTAAACACATTTTTAATACCTTGAACTAATATATAATCTTCCTGTAGTCATAAACACCACATGTAAAATACATTTATCCATACAATCAGGAAAATTAAAATTTAACTCAAAGAAAAAAGAATAAAATTAAACTTATTATAGTAAAAAATATAATCAGGCATTTTTACTTTATTCACTACCATGAATCTATATAATTGATGATTTTATTTATATAAAAAGTTAATTTTAATAATAAATTTTTTAAGTGTCATTTTAATTATATAATTTATAATTTAAACTTATTTTTTATTTGCTTAATAAATATAGTAACTAGTGACTCACTGTCCTCTCTCTTTCCTTCGAATTTATATGACAATCTATGAACAATAAACGAATGAACTGCGTCTCTTTTTACTCGTCAATAATATATTAAAAAATCCAAAAAGAATACCAACTCGAGTTTCTATTAATGAAAGACACACAATATGATTCAATATGATACAGTTAAACCAACCTTTTATAAAAAATATTTTTTTAACATGTTTGTTTTTCTTATTCAAAATCTCAAGCTATTTTGATGTTGTTTCATTAGAAGGACTTTATCAACCTTCTCACTCAATTTGAAAAAATTACATATTCCTTTGACTACAAAAAAATATGATGAAAATAAAAAAAAACATTTCATATATTGAAAAAGTCAATAGAAGAAAAATGTAGTTGAACATAGACAAAGAATCATCATTTGCATACTTCCAAAATTGTTTCTTCCAATTTTTTCAAGTATTTTAATAGTAGTGTCAGATCTCAATATTTTATATAGTTAAGAAAAAAACTATCTGATTCAATTTCATGTGTTGATTACTCTTCGGTCTTCTTCTTTAGATAAGATACATTAATGAAGTTAGAAATTAGATTAAACTATGACACAGTCAAAATGCAAAGAACAAAAAGTCCACTATATAAAAACGAATTTTATCAACAAAATTTAAAAATGTTTATGAAGTGGAGTGGGCTTCTAAAATTATTCCTTTCCAAAAAAATCTAAACCCATCTACCCTTCATCTCTACTCTATTTATTTCCTGTATCTTTTCAATTTCTTCACCCTGCACCTTTTCAAATTCCTATATCCTTCCCAATACACCTTTTCATCTTCTCCTGCTTTATTCTCCTAAGCACCTTTTAATTTAATTTATCATCACATTGGAAAACAGGGTTCATATTTATTAAAATTTTTTATACCAAAATGTACCTAACTTGTTATATATTATTTAAATTTTTTTCACTTATCTAACCACCACACCAAACAATAAGTTCACTCTAAAACATAAACAATCCAAAAATACCGTGCTGTCTTTTATTTCAAAATTTTTTTCCATTGTAATTTGCAAAAGAATATTAAAGTTATTTAAAAATTTATGGGGGTGCGTGGTGAGATTGTGGAAGTCGAAGAAGAAGCCGTCTTTAAATAGAGGCCTTGTTCTGGGCCTGATGAAAATCAAAAACCCATTGGGCCATTGAAGTTCACTATTTCTACTTTCACTTTCTTCTATTTTGCCACACACTCTTTTATCATCGCTTGTCGGAGCTACCTTCTCCACTTTCCGATTCATTCCTACCGTTAAAACAAACCCTAGCTATGGATAGCTTACAAGCCACTTACAAAGACGAGGAAGAAGAAGAAGACGAGGTGCCACCACCCGCCACCGCCACCACCGGCATTACTGCCATCTCCGGCATCACCTCCATCAGCGGCATTACCGCCATCACCGCCATATCAACCGAAGTTGATTCACCGGAAGCTCCTCCTGCCACCACCAGCACGCCCTCCGATACCCCGACCGAGCACCCCAACGACGCGCGATCGGAGCCCGACCCGTCCGACGAACTCTCCGAGGATGAGGCGGCCTCCGACGGGTCCAAAAAGTCCACGAAATCCGGCCGTGAAGAAGGCGACGCATCGGACGAGGAAGCGCCGCCGAAGAAACAGAAGCAGCTCTCCTCTCTAACGGCGGAGGCGGCGAAGGAGGACTCGCCGGTGCCGGCGACGGCGGAGGGCGCCAACAACGCGACGACTCCCGCAACGAACGGTTCGGCGCCGAACGCGAAGAAATCGAAGAAGAAGAACAACAACGTGTGGGCGACGAAGTCGACGCGGAAGGGGAAGAAGAAGAACAACCGCAACAGCAACAACAACGGCAACAACAACAACCAAGCAAACGGCGAGGACAACGTGCTGATTACGCCGGTGCCGCGGTTCCCCGACAAGAGCGACGACACGGCGGAGATGAAGATTTGTCTGTCGAAGGTTTATAAAGCGGAGAAGGTGGAATTGAGCGAGGACAGAATGAGTGCGGGGAGCACCAAGGGTTACAGAATGGTGAGGGCCACGCGCGGAGTCGTGGAAGGCGCGTGGTACTTCGAGATTAGGGTTGTGAAGTTGGGGAAGTCTGGGCACACGCGCCTTGGGTGGTCGACTGAGAAGGGTGATTTGCAGGCTCCGGTTGGGTACGATGGGAACAGTTTTGGGTATCGGGACATTGATGGGAGTAAGATTCATAAGGCGATGAGGGAGAAATTTGGAGAGGAAGGGTACAAGGAAGGGGATGTTATTGGTTTCTACATCAATTTGCCTGATGGCAAAAACTATGCCCCCAATACACCTCAGTTGGTCTGGTATAAAGGCCAGAGGTATGTTTGTGCTCAAGATGCTAAGGAAGATCCACCCAAAGTGGTGCCTGGTCAGTTTTCAACTCTGTTATCTAGTTTTCATGATTCTTATTTACCTTTTTCGGCTAGGAAACTAAATCTTCAATGATAGATTTGCACTTGGTGATTAGTGTTTTTAAGTGAAGATACTACTGAAATGCCTGGTTGTTGCTTGCTAAGTGTTTGAGGGCTTAGTTAATTATTCATGGTTTTGGGAGGAGGGAGAGAATTTGACTTGAAAACCTTTGGTAGTGAATGTTGCCAATTTATCTATCAGTATTTCAATGGTGGGTGGTGGACAGCAATGTATTATATACTTGTAATGGACGGTTAAGCTGCCAGTGGGCTTGGAAACCCTTTTGAAAAAATGTAGAATAGACTAAAAGGACCTGCAGAACTCGAACAAAAGGAAGTTAACGATTTATATCGAGGCAATGTATTTAAGAATTTAGAAACAGTGTTTGAGGTTTGATGAAACAGAGATCAGAGCCTCCAGAGAAAATAATACAGATGAGATATCACAGAAACAAAACGTGATAGAAGCAAAGCTTGATAGAAACAGAGATGAGAGAATTTGCTCAAAATTTTCACCCATTGCAGCATAGAGACATGTAGCGGAATGAGAGTAGAACGTGACAATAAGTCTTTCGTGTCCTTTTTCTTTGTTTTTGTAACAAAAGTAGGTGAAAACACCTAAAAACGTCTAAATTTTGGTGAATGTGTGTTGGAGGCATGCACAGAATTGGAAAGTGAGGAAATTCTCTTATGCCTTCATCATTTTCACTGATTGTGGAACACTGTTTCCAATACAATTTAAAACATACTTGCAAACCCTGAGTTCTATGGGTCATTTAATATTTCAAAGTTCAAATCTTATTGATAGGACTTATCATGGATGCGGAATATTTTGTAATTTGGATGTGGACCCATACATGCATGTGCATCCGGGATATTCTTGGGCAGTGAAATAGGCGGAGCTTGATTTCACATTACTACATACAAATAGGCCAATACTTTTCTTTTAGCTTATTAGTTTCCAAACATATCCCATATTGGAAATCTTCTTAAATGTGCGGCCATAAATCTGATTCTTTCTCTAAATTCTTATCGTGAATTGGTCTACTTCTTTCATTCTTGTTATGCAAGATTGTTGATGGTGCATTATCCTTGCTATGACACTTCAGTTGATAAAAAATCGAATTCTTCTACCATTATGACAATAATTTGAATAATTTGGGTTGGAAGTGAAAATAAACTTGTTATGTGTAGTAAACATACCAGTAGATTATCTTTAATTGCGTAAAAAATGTGGGGCTCGTTGGGTAGAAAGAAACGTCATTTTTCCCAATCTAAAAATTTTTAATGCGGATCCGCAACTTTTTTGAGCTCTCTTCTCCTCAAAAGAAGGCAAATCAAATACGAAAAGTTATTAATAATAAAGGTAGAATTTTTTTAAAACTGTAAAAAGCCCAAAATATAGAGCTTCTATAAAAGTTAATTGGAAGATATTTTTTAATGAGAAGACAAGCACCCCCAAAAAACTAGGCCAAACATTATCCAGGGCACCCATCATAATAGTAAATATATCTGTAGCACATTTTTGCTTGTAGTTAAGTATTATTTTTTGCTGGTGGGTTGCTTGTCAGTGAATCCTTGAAAACCTTCATTAGCCTTGCTCCTTATCCCTTACATTTGAAACAGCTGTTGACATTTAATAACCAGCTCCCTTGCATGGAGTACATGTCTACACGATTCAAGTAGAATTGTATGACATTATTTGATCCATGTAGCTGAGTCTAAGTGGGAAAAGGGCTTGATGTTATTGTTATTCCCCTGCATATAGTACAGACATATTCTCTTTACTGTAAGTTGTATTTTTTTTAAGCGGGAACTGTAAGTTGTATTTTATGTGTTAAATTTGTAAGTTTCATATATTCTATTCTATGTGCAGGAAGCGAGATATCATTTTTTAAAAATGGTATATCCCAAGGTGTAGCTTTCAAGGATCTCCACGGTGGTCGTTACTATCCTGCCGCATCAATGTTTACTCTCCCCAACGAACCAAACTGCACGGTTAAGTTCAACTTTGGTCCTGACTTTGAATGTTTTCCCGAGGATTTCAATGAACGGCCAATTCCTAGGCCAATGATTGAAGTTCCTTATCACGGTTTTGACAGTCGAGTTGAAAATGGAGAATCTAAAAATGTAGAGTCTAATGAGAAGAAATCCTAGAAAGAGTGACGTGTGTTGCATTTTGCTCTGGCAAAAAGGGATAATTAGGTTTTTCTAGCTAGAGCATTCACGCTCCCCTCCCTCCTTCTCGATATTTAATGTAATATTTGCACATTTCTCACTGTCTTTATGATTAATATAAGGGCTTGTTTCCAAGGTTCCATTAATTGTATTTATTATTAATTATGTCTCTTTAACTTAATGATTATTGTTAAAATTGTTTAAATATTATAGTAGTATTGTGAGATTTATCTATTAAATAGATTTCATTTATTTTCCTATTAGAGGCCGGTCAATGATGTTTTGTCAGAAGACCAAATTATGATGGTACACATTTATTGTTAATTATGAAACCTGATTCACAAATGATTAGATTGGTGGTGTAAAACGTGAAGTACATAAAATTTTTATGTGTTCCATTAGACATTCTGTAGTTTCTTACTTTCTTTGTGTTGCCTTATTATTTTTTCTATTCGAGTTACATATGGTGTCAGTATGATCATGCGCAAAACCTTTGGTTAAATCCTCACAAGAGGATAACTACGAGCAAACCTTAGCTCACATGGTATCTAACCACATCCCTCTCATAAGGGATCTAGGCCTGATGCGACAGCTGCCTGTGGCAATTTATTATAACGGAAAATGATTATAGGGAAATCGGGCACTGTCTGTCCGGATACTTTTGGAAAACAAATCTGAATTGAAACTCCTTTATGCTGAGGTGAGGTTAGGTTCTCTTTTTGGCTGGTCTATGATGCAGAGATAACCCCAAATGAGAAGAGCTAAGTGGAATGAAAGTGACTATCCTGCTGTGGAAACATTCAATACATTATTCAATCGGTTATTGCACTGATCGCCACCTCGCGTCGGAATTCAGGTACAATTTGGAGTCCTTATTGTCTTGGATGTGTTTTTGTGAATGATGTGTTATTTGATTTGCTGCTCCTGAACATCTTCCATCTCTTTCTCCTTTTCATTGGCAGAAGAATCTTTGTAATTCCGTTTTCACTTTGAGTGAGTTAGACAAACCCATAAAAATAACTCATCGAATTGAGTAATTGGAAAAATGTAATAACACTATCTATGTGCTTTATTTATACAGCTTATAACAGTTAATAGTTATCCCTAAAAAAATAATAACAACTAAGTAATTACTCTTACATGTCTGTAACAGCAAATGATGGTTCTAATGAATAAGCGAGTTGAGATCCTCTTGAGGAGACAAGGGATGCAGTGATTGGTGTCGTTTAGAAGGGAAAGACGGTCCTTTCCTGAACGAAGGTCGCTTCTTTATACGATGCAGAGTTTGCCTGGCGTAGATGCTATAAAGAAAAGGTGCAGCTCTCTCCTTAAATTTCAGAATGAAAAAGAAAAGAACTCTAAGCACTATGAGGATCATCATGATTGCAGCTAAGTCCCACCACTTTGAATTATCAGCTTGAATGCCAAGTACGGTTTTGAGGATGAATTCTCCTTTCAGTTTCGGGCCACCAGGTTCTAACTGATCAAACTCCATTCCAATCAAGTCATTCTTGTAAACCCCCTGCGTTCCCATAATCAGTAAGCAAGGTGAACAAGTTGCTGGTTGTTATATTACGCATTGAAAATGCTAAATTTCAGAATCCAGTCCCAAATAATTCAGTTGATATATCCTTTTGATCATGCACTTTAGAAGGTTTCTTTGCTGAAAACAAATGCACTTTAGAAGGCTATGCCTCTAAATTTACCTGTAATCCCCATGCGCCGAAATTGATGTATGATATTGGGTAACGCCAGAAGAATTTGGGAAGATCAGGGATCGGACGGAAAAATCCAGAAGTCAACATCATAAGACCCTGCACATATATACTTAGATCAGCAACAACAATTTTTCAATTGAAAATGGGGTTTCAGTACACTTACAATATATCCCGCTCCAATTGTCAATCCCATGAGGAAGTTGGGAACCAGTGAAGCTATAACCATCATTGAGCTCTCCACAACCGCAATGCTGCCCATAAGATCCAGAGTGACAAACAAAAAGTGTGAAAATTCTGAACGAGACTTAACCATATAATAGGTTATTGCCGCAGTAGCAGTGGACATCACTGTCAAAAAGGGAAAGGAAGACAGAAAATTTGAGAGAATGTAGACTCCAACGCCATAATAACCACTCATTCTTTCTTTGTAGAAGACCTGTATCCAGAGGGTAAAAGGTAAAAGAACTTCATGACACAATCCTCTTGTAAACATGCTTTTTTTAACTTTTTAATTTTGTATCAAAAACTTTTCATACCTTCATTTCTTCCAAGAAAGAAGGGAAGCTCCCAATGGACATGAATGTCATGAAACCTGAGATAAAACCGGCACATGATCCTCTTGCAAAAATGGCTCTATAACTCGTTCCAACATCATGAAAGATTGTTCCAACGCACACAGACAAGGCAACATAGGTAGTTATCCTTATCCAGAAGTATCCCAAATCTCTGGACATGTTCACACAAGATCTTCGAGTCAGCATTGATAGTTCCTTCCACCATTTGGCTTCCGATTTGCTTTTACTTTCAAATTCATGCCCTTGCTGTAACATAATTAATTCCCTGGCCTTTACATCCCACAAAATATGTTTCCAATGGTTGCAAAATGGAGCATTAATAGTTCAGTAAACCATTATATGTTCATCTTTTTCTTGTGTATGTCTTTAAATTCAAGCACGTGTTTTCTAAGAATCTTGATCTCTTCTACGAAGGGATTTCTTATATTAGTGCATTTTCACAAGAAGCCAAAAACTAGCTAAGAAACAAAAAACAAAATTGAGGTTCGTAGAGAGTGAAAAGTTCACCTTTCTCTATTTATCTCCCTTTGTTTTTACGACACACGATGAGTCCATCACCGTTATACTATTTTTTTCATAGTTTATCTAGCTGTTACAGTTTCAGCTCAGGCAAAAAATATTATTAATTGCGTGAAATTTTTATGTTCTGTAAACAATAATTAGTTATAACATTTTGAGTTAAGGGCTTCTTACTATGTTTGATATTTCCTTGATTCTTTCCCTTGCAGTGGTTGCATACTCAGACCATCGGTATTTTTCTACGAGTGTTGCTTTGATTGCTGCAGTTGATAATGATACTTCTTCCTGTATTAATTGAATAAGGAAGACAGTGAGAAAGAAGCAAATTTGATACAAGGGATTTTAAGGAAGGAAGAAAAAGATGTTATTTATGTATGATTTTAACTATGTATTATTAAGATGGAATTATGGAAAGGGTGATTTTTCAAGGCAAATGGACCGATACCCTCAAGCTACATGTGTGTGCCACCTTTTGAACTAAAGGATCCTGCTGTGCTAATTATATATACGTTCCTGCTCTAGCTAGACAAAGTTAATTTTCTTTTGCATGAGATGCATGTTCACCTTTTTAATAAAATTGAATTTGCCCAGAAAGCAGGAAAACAAGAATAATCAATCAAGCAAATTAGAAGAAAATAATAATTACAGGGAAACAGAAAGATAGACAAATAATAACGAAACTTGATATAAAGAAATGGTTATGTATACTTGTCTTGTTTGGGAGGCCGTGATTGTGGCTGTGACAGCGTCGAAGTCTGAATTGATACAACGGAGGAAATGATCAGAAGGGTTTCTTCTACTTGGACACGGGAATCCCGCTATGGCAAAGAACTGCTTGTGCAAATACCATGTATGTGGATAAACTGTGTCAGCTTTTAACTTATTAATGTTCTAAACACATGCTTTTAATTGTGACACAATAACACAACTATTTGGTTTACCTGAGTTGCCTTTTGTGCAGGTCCAAAGTATACTGTTTGACCCCCAGAGAGAAGAAAGAGATTATCAAAGAGTGCAAAAACCTCACTACTTGGTTGGTGTATAGAAGAGATAACAGTCTTGGAATCATGAGCCAAATTTCTGAGAGTTTGGGCAACAAAATATGCTGAGGCACTGTCGAGACCAGTGGTGGGTTCATCAAGGAACAAGAGGGTAGGCCTTGTGAGGATTTCAAGAGCTATGCTTAGCCTTCTCTTTTCTCCACCGCTTATACCTCTCAAGTGCCAATTCCCTATTAGCCTATCTGCACATTCTTGAAGACCCATTTCCATAATTGTCCCCTCTATTATCTCATTCACCTCTTCCTTCCTCATGCTCCCTGGAAGCCTCAGATTCGCTGAGTAATATATTGTCTCTCTCACTGTTAGAGTTCCCAGCATTGTGTCTTCTTGGGTAACATAAGCCTGTGTCATCATTAATATCAAACACCTTCATCAATTTCATTTTTCTTTCACTAATTTAGTGCCATATTTTACTATATATACACTGATACTTACAACACCTCCATAGTCCAATCTCCTCTTCTTTCCATTTAAAAACACATTTCCAGACATGATAACGTTTCTGGACAGTCTTCCTGCAACCAATCCCAGTTATTTGATGTTAATATATATACAAGTTTACTCATAAATAATTAAGAAATTGAACAAACTATAAACTAGCTTTCATTTTTTGAAGGTAAAGACAAGAAATGAAAAATGTCACTTTTACCAGTTTCAAAAAGTTCTGATTTAGAGTTACTAAACACGGGGTCTCTCTAACTTAAACTTCTTCACATAGACAGAAAAAAACTCGATCAAACAATTTAAATTGCTATAGATAAATAAGAGTTCATTGTTTGCTTTTGAAGTTTAAGACTTCTATGGAGGTGTGGAAAGTCAACTGATTATAATAATCCAAGGATGTATGTTAACATTACATCTAAAGAAGGATAAATTGAAAGTATAAATAAACTGAAAACTTGGATGAGACCGTCTGGATGCAATAATTTAAGGGATTTGTTGAATTTCAAGGAAAGGTGTATGTCTGTCGAAGAAATTGTTCTATGCTTGAAAGAGAGTCAAAGAAAATGATATAGGACGTTTGATAGTTTCCCAAGTTAGATGGGGTTCCACAAGAACAACTATTATAACTGCATTTACATCTTGAAATGAAAAGAAATGAGTGTGCCATTCTTTCTCTTTAAAGTAGATGATAGAAAATTTAAGTTTACAGTTTGAGATGAAAGATCTTCATTCTGTAAGACGAATACTTGTTTTTTTTTTTCAACAATAAAGAATATTTCTACAGACGGATCAGTTGATTAGAGTGTTACATCTATATGAAGAAGGTTGTTGAGAAGTTTGGCATACCTTGCAGTACATCTTTTGGTTATCAACTAAGCTCTCGATTACCCAAACTAGTACTTTTTGGGAAGAAAAGAGGGAAATGAAAATTGTATCATGTTCTAATGGAGTAGGAAAGATCATGTATGAGATTATGTGCAATAGACTCAATTTGACGTTGTAATTAGTGTGATTAGTTGGTTCTATAAAAGAATTCTACAAATATTTCTACAATATTTTTACTAAGATTAACATTCAAACATTGTCTAGATTTTTTTTTTATTGGAAGATAAATGAAGATGATATGAAAGCCCTTCCATTTAAAATTTAAGATGGACAATTTTGATGTAATAAGTTTAAATATAAGAGAAAGTCTATTAGAAAATGTTTAGTAATATTAAGTTTAGTTTAACCATCCATATATTTATATTAGATGGTGTTTTATTTTAACTTTCTTAACAATTTATTATTATTATTATTTAGTTTTATATGCAAAACATATGAAAATTTGTAAGTATATGAGATATATGTTTTGCTGATACGATATCTGTATAAAATGTTGTAAAGGTTAGCTTGTTCTTACCCAATTTCCAACATATGTGCAAACATGTCTTGCTAAGGATGATAGAATGATTTTTGTTTTCCTTTTTAAGCATTTATTAATGAAGAATATGTTTATTTTTTATTTTCATAATAGTTACACGAATGAATATTTCTTGCTTTACGTCCTTTCACAGTTTGTATAGAAAAAAAGTGCAAAAAAAGAGTATATTATACTGTTTCCTATATACATATTTTAAAATAAAAAATGTATTTTCGTGATAATTACAAAATATGAAAAATAAATAATTTATGTGTTTTGAGGTAACCAAACTGCGTACGAAAAGTAGGTATGTGTTCTCAGGTCCTCCTACGTACGAAAAGTAGCTATGGTTAATTCTCAGTAAATGAATTGATGACTTTTACATAAGAGAAAAAAAATGGGGTTATATTGGACTAAACCTCCTTTCTTGAAACGAATTTCTGTCATCCCAATTATTGTGTTTTTGATACAATCAATAACTTTTTTAAATTAAAAATCTGTTTATTGTTATATATGAAAATTGACCAATATTACATATACATAATAGCTTGAGAGTAAACATAATTTTGTTGTTGTTAATTAAGAGAAGCTTGTCAACAAAAGAGATAATTTCACATTCAAAGTAACCTCGTTTCAATCTTACAAAACGTACACAATACAATTTTTAATTTATAAAAAAAATTATAAATAAGCCCACAAAAATCTAAACCATCAAATAAATTTTCATTTACCAAATAAAAGAAAGCTTGCTTTGAAGTTCTGAAATAAATAAATAAATGGGGTCTGTGTGTCGGTAAACCTAAATAACTCATTGCTCTCGAAAAGTACCAAGCTTTTGCTCCAATCTTTTGAAATGAATACATCAACGGCTTCATCCATTGCTCATTTTTAGTCTTATCCATAACCTATATTATTTCAACCTTAACCCAATATTCATTACTTGACATTTAAAAAAAAAAAAAATGTATGACAGATGATAGTGTATACTATAATAGTTAACCTATGTATTATTATCCTTAAATAACTCATAACGTACGTTATTCTGTTTTGTGGCCTCCATGCAACAAGTGGGAATTTGTATGTTTATGTCCTCAGATATATACTTCATAGAGCATTCAAGTTATTCATGGTTACTTTATTTGACGTGTCAATTTATTAGTGGTGGGACATGAATGGGAACATGCTGAGGAAAGATATGATTTGAATATGGTCATTAATATTAGCAGAGTACCTGCATTAAATTTTGGCTGCAAACTGCCTCCAACTTTTTTCTGAAATATCTTCTAACTTGAGTGTTTTTTCCTTCTTTCTTATTGGTATTATTCTGCTCCATTATTTAATTGTAATTACTATTATAAGATATTAAACAAGAATTTTATTTAACTACAATAATATTTAGCATCTATTAAATATTCTTTGGCCCCATGTGTATTAATTAACCTTAAATATTGGTAGTCATGAAAATGAGGGAGGTAATATGGTTTGGAAAGACACATCCTCTCATTAAAATGGACAAATGGATGACAGATGATATTTTCACACCAATTTCAACGTTTTCTCCATACGTTTCTCTCTCTCACCCTCTTAATTATTATTTGGAGATCTCAAATATATGGATAAAAAGTAAAACAAAAAGTGCATATATTGGGAGTAATTCTTATTTCATTAATTGATTTTTAAAATTATAGGCCTAAATTTAATTTCTAAAAGTTTTGTTTCATCCTTTAATTTTTAACCTATGTTTGGTATTGTTGAATAGAAATGAGTAGCCTACTCTATTTTTGGAGGGTGTACAAGTGAATGAACAGAAAAAAGACAGAGAAAGAGAGAAAATAATAAATATAAAAAAGAAAACAAAGAGAAAGATAAAAACAAAAAATAAGATTAAAGGTAAAATAACAGGGAGTGCCTGTTAAGTTACTTGTCTTGGAACAGTATCAACAGTATCAGTCTTCTATCATTCTGGTTTTAGTGTCAGCTGATATCTACAATATTCCTTAGATTTATGAGGGAGTCCTTAGATTTCCTTGTCAAGATTTAGTTCTATATATTTCTTTTAATACGTGACTGATTAAAAAGAAGAAGTCTTGAAGTCCATAACCACATGACCTAACAAGGATACTTACCATGTTTGGTTCATTCTTTGATACAAAAACCAAACATGAAAGACCATCATAATTTTAGCATGAAAGTGGTACATAAAGTACAAGAAAAATAGCATGCACACACTAGTGATTAAAGGGAAAGAAGGAAGTAGAGATGAACCTGCTAAAGCATCAAGAAGAGTAGATTTTCCAGAGCCAGAAGGTCCCATGATAGCCATGATTTTGTTTGGTTCAGCATATCCACTCAACCCATTAAGCAATCTCTTGGTGTGTCCATTTCCAAAATTTGGAACCACAACACTTAAATCTTCCCACACAAGATACATCCCTCTCTTTTCTGAAACTCCCATCATTTCACCACATTCAGCAACACCCTTTTCGTTAGCAGTGGCTGATTCTATCTCCATTTTTCTAAGCAGACTTTGGTTGATCAAAACAAAGAGAAAACAAATAGCATGGCTGAGTAAATGCATAGATATATATGCACAGTGAGTGAGATGTGGTTGACAGAGAAGAAAAATATCAAGTGAACCAAGATAAAAAGTGAATAAAAATAGTTGATAAATAAAATAAAAATAAAAAAACATGTAACTGGAGAGAAAAAAGAGAAAATATTAACAAAACCTATTCAACTTTTACTTTGTTTTCATCTCATCAAACATCTAATATTATTTTTACCATTTCTCTTTCCAATCTCATGTTCCAATTTGGGTCTTTCGTGAGCTATGTGGTGTATTAATTTCATTCAACCCCACTGATAGAAAAATAATAGTGACGCAGCCATCGTACGTTGTATCAGTTATGGCCATGCATGTGAAGGATAAAGACAAGTCAGGGATTTGAATTAAAGATTCAATGACATATAGTCTTTTTCCATCACAATTTGCTTACAGTAAAAGAAAAATTATTCCATTTCTGCTTTCATCTTACAGACTTTGAAGTTTTGAAAGTTTTATCTATGGAGTGTCTCAAGAGCTGAGTTAATGAAGAGTGAATAACTATGTTCAGAGGGTAACAATTCAGTAGTGCCTATATTTCAGTGACTGCAGCAGTTTTGCTTCTTTTTTCATGGTGATGAACTTCAGGTGTTTTCATGTGAATCTGACATTGAAGGCCATAGACATTATGATATATTTTTTCATCAAAGTTTGATAGTCACAAGTGTATGGTGTTTGGTGTGGTGGTGACCACTATAAATAGTCTCATTCATCTCTTATTCTATGTAATCAATATAATTCCTACTCTACAATTTGTGGGACATTCTTGTTATTAAATGGTTTTGGTATTATCTTTTTTCTGCATGGACAACTTGTTTTTCATTCATATACACCATTTTCATCAATAATTTGATGGCCTTTTTAAAACAAAACATTTAATGTATTTTTTTAGTATAACCTTATGAGTGAGAAAGTAATAGAAAAATATACATTTGAGAAACTCAAATAAGTACAAAACACATCAGATATGTTTATGCAGCTCATCTGATGCTTTTATCAGATTTAAAAACATTTCTATTTACATGCATCTTTTTACAAGATAAAATTAATTATTTTTTCAACTATACTATCTACCTTTTCATTAATTTACATATTTATCATTAAATGAAAAACAGCTAATATGCATTTTCTTAGAATATAAATGAAAAAGTTAAAATAGTGCTTTATTACTACTGTGAAAAATAAGAAATTTTATTATTTCCGTAGTTTTCTTTTATAAAAAAACCACAGAGAAACAAATAAAATGAAATCTTTATTCATTTCATAATTATTGTGTATTTGATTGGAAAGGACATTAAGTGCCTTTCACTTTTTCAAACTCATCACCCAATGTTGTCTCCGCACGTTTTTTATTTCTTGGTCTCACTTTTAATTATTATATTGGATATGAATATAGCTAAAAGGTAAAAAATGTGTATAAAATGTACAATTAAGGGATAATTGTCGTCCTTTGGGAATCAAATCCTAAATGTAAATTATAAAAAATATGTCTCATCATATTTTTTTAACCTTAAGTTATCTGAGAAACATAATCTAATTTTGGAGTGCATGAATGAAAAGAAACACATAAAGAAAAAATTGTGAATGAAGTTTCTTTCTTTATGCGAAGTAAAAGACCACAGACTATGCCTCTAGACTTTTTATTTGGAGAAATGAAGAAAGAAAAGGTAAAACCACTGTATATAATGGAGAAATAACGAGAAGAAAGTACACTTCATATTGTTAATTTAACAAAGTTTAAGCTTGATTTCAAGAAAAGGTTAAATAACAAGAAACATGACTATTTTTTCTTTTGTTTTCATTTGTACTTTCAAACCTTTTCTTTTAGTCAAAAGATATAAAAAGCATCACGATGGAACAAAAAATATCCATGAGGGAAGGAGGTAGCATGTGTTTTGGTATCAGCAGGGGTCAGAATGATCTTGTAGCTCACTCAGATTTGCTGCAAAATTATTCCACTGAGTCAAACTGCTATATTTGGAGTTAAAGAGATCCATTTAGTTTATGTTGTGGCAGAGAAGTATGTGAGGCAAAGGAATGTATATATATCATGGAAAGAAGCCTAACTTAACCTCACAGAATTAGCTTATAAAATATTGAAAGATTTTTGTTATAATATGGTTGGATGTAAGCATAGGTACCAAGGTTTGTGTTATATATAGTATATGCAACATAAGCAATATGCTATTACGTAGTCATATGATGCATGCATGTTTCGGGTTCACTATTTGTGGGACATATTATATGGTTTTGGGCTTGTCTTTTGTACTCGCACGTTATATAATATATGCATCTTGCATGGGAATTTGAGTAGCCACACGTAACTTTTGTTTCATTCTGGCCCCCCTCACCAGTAAAACATCATAGAATGAAATAGAGAAATATACTGAGAGAAAATGCAGTTGATATAGAACACGTAAGATTTATGATCTGCAATTTCTTCCACTTTTAAGTATCTTGGTAAAAAAGAAAAAAGGAAAAAACTATTTTGTTGTATATGACTATATAATGGAAACTAATTATGTCAAAAAATACATCTATAAAAACAAGAAGGGGCAATGGGAAGATCAAACAGAAAAAGTGTCAATTAATATGATGGTTTTTTTATTCAACAAGTACCAAGTACTAGTGGGCTAGTTGCCTTTTAAATTCCCAGCCCCAACAGCAACTCATTACATCACAGGTTGTGTTCTACAAATTTTGGAAGTTGTTGAATTAGAAAAAGCAGAGTGGGTAGGCATTTATTGTGACTACACCCCACACACTCAAGCTGTCATGTGTTTCTACAAACCTTATTTTGTAATATTCAAACAACAACAGCAGAAAAAAAATATAACTGCTTATTTTGTAATATTTCTGTTCTGTTGGGGTTCGGGTTAATTGCTTTTCACCTTAAGTTATCTAAAATCAGGTCTCACCAACCATTAGATAATGATTTTAACTAAATTTTTGTGATTGATTTTATGTTCAACTATTAATTTGAAATGAAACAGCGATTACATTTGAAATAATTCTGATCAGTTTCTGTGTTGGATAGAAATATTTATGCAAAATTTTACTGTAATAACAAAAGGAAAAAGCTATCAGTACAAACTTATTTATTTCCGTTCTGCTAAATTTTATTTTACACACAGTTACTTTTATTTCTAAGAATACTACTTTTTCTTAAATTTCTGCCCAAAGTATTGCTTTGAATTAGCATTTTGTAGTTTCTGTAATTGGTGCTATTGACTTCCTAATAACATCATTGCTCATAACAAAAACATTTAAACGTAAATTACAACACTTAAAAAATCAATTTATAGTAAACCAATTTCTTAAATATTCCTCCAAACACACTGAATGGTTCACCATACCTGAAAGCATAGTATCAGGGGTCCTCTTCCTTATTGATATATTTCGTCCAATTCATGTCAGTTACATAGACAAAGTATATGCAGTTACACAATATTATATATTGTTGAGGGTATGAATTGTGTGATGATTGTTGTGTGTTTGTATGAGCAAATAATTGTGATGGTTTTAATGAAGAGGGGAGTTGAGACCCTCTTGAGAAGACAGTGGATGCAGTGATTGGTGTCTTTTGGAAGGGAAAGATGGTCCTTTTCTGAAGGAAGGTCTCTTCTTTATACGGTGAAGAGTTTGCCTGGCGTAGATACTATAAAACAAAGGTCCAACTCTCTCCTTAAATTTCAGAATCAAAAAGAAAAGAACCCTAAGCACTATCAGGATCATCACCACTGCACCTAAGTCCCACCACTTTGAATTATCAATTTCAATTCCAAGCACGCTTTTCAAGATGAATTCTCCTTTCAGTTTTGGAGTTCCAGGCACTAAGGGTTCAAACTCCATCCCAATCATGTCATTTTTGTAAGCTCCCTGCATTTTCCATAATCAGTAAGCTCAACAACAACAACTGCAGCTGCTATAGTACAAACCCTAAGGCATTCAAAGTTGTAATTTTTGTAGTTTTATTTCAATTCTTTTTTCTCCATACACACACATATATATAAACCTTAATTTTTTATGCTATGAAAACTATAAAGTTTTATGGGTTATTGCTGATATAGTTTCTCTCTAAGATGAGAAACTAAATGCTTATCAGTGTTTCTGGTTTATGCAGTAGTTCCTCTGAATTATGCAGTAACAATTCCTCTGGATTATGCAGCAAGATTCTGAGTTGATATCCTTTCTAGTATTTCTGGTCCGTAGGGTGTGCGGCATATTGAAATATTTTGCTACCTTTTTTTTGTATGTTTTTGAATCATGGTATTTCTATTATCAGATTAAAACTATTTGTCAGTTGATATCCTTTTGATTATGCAGTTCACATTTTCTCTCTTATTGGAAAAGAGTGCTGCTCCTAAATTACCTGCAATCCCCATGCACCATAGTTGATGTATGATATTGGGTAACGCCAGAAGAATTTGGGAAGATCAGGGATCCGACGGAAATAGCCAGCAGTCATCATCATAACACCCTGCGTTCACACGCTTAATTAATATCAGAAGCTGTTAATTTTCAATGAAAAACAGGCTTATCTTGTTTTTGTAATATATACTAGACTTACAATATATCCTGCTCCAATTATCAATCCCATGAGGAAGTTGGGAACTAGTGAAGCTATAATCATCATGGAGCTCTCCACAACCGCAATGCACCCAATGAGATCCAGACAGATATACACAAAATGTGAAAATTCTGAACGAAACTTAACCATATAATAGGTTATTGTCCCTGTGGCAATGGACATCACTGTTACAAAGGGAAGGGAAGAGAGAAAATTTGAGAGAATGTAGACTCCAACGCCATAATGTCCATTCAGTCTTTCTTTATTGAACACCTGTATCCAGAGGGAAAAAAAAGAAGCAAACACTGATGAAAAAAACCTAAATTCCATAACCCTTTTCTTCAAATGGTTTAAACTTTTACTATAGCAGTATCAAGTTATATGCATATACCTTCATTTCTTCTATAAAAGAAGGGAAGCCACCTATGGACATGAATGTCATGAAACCTGAGATAAAAGCGCCACATGCTCCTCTTGCAAAAATGGCTCTGTAACTGGATCCAACTTCATAGAAGATTGTTCCAACGCACAAAGATAAGACAATATAGATGGTTATCCTAATCCAGTAGTATCCCACATCTCTGGACATGTTCAAGAAAGATCTCTGAGTCAGCATTGACAGTTGCTTCCACCATCTTGCTTTGCATTTGCTTTTACTTTTAAAATCATGCCCTTCCTGTGGCAACACTGATTAATCCTTGGTTCTTACAACAAATGTTCCTGAAATCTAAGGGACCAGCACCAAACAAATATGTTCCCGTGTTTTTATATTTTTCTTATGTTCTTAGATTTGAGGATGCTTTAACTTTGTACGTACAAAACTGTTCAAGTCTCTACATCCTTCTTTCCCCAACACATTACATCACAAGAACTGTTAGTGCAATTACCAAGAACTGTCAAAGATTCATATTTTGAGTAATATAATGTCTCTTACACGAAAAACAGTCTTGTAATATAAAAGTATTTGAAAAATAATACTTGCACACTCAGATGCTAATAAACAGTCTAAACATGGCATCATTGTCTATTATCATTGTATTTTCACAACAAATTAAGAAATCAAAGAATAGATTAACATGTTTTTTCTTCCATATCCTATACTTAGCTGTAGCAGTATCAGTTCGAGCAAACAATACTACGTGACCTTGTTATGTTCTGCAAACTGTAGTTAGCAATAGCATTTTCTGAGCGAAAGGCTGCTTACAATGTTTGAGATTTCCTTGATTCTTGCTCTCGCAGCGGTTGCCTGCTCTGACCATCTGTATTTTTCTACAAGTATTGCTTTGGTTTCTGCAGTTGATAATGATATTCCTTCCTGCATTAAGAAGGAAACAGGAAAGACTGTGAGAAAGTAACAAATTTTAAAGAGGAGATTTCAAGGAGAAGGAAGAAAAATATTACAGTAATAACAGGTTAAATGAATAAATATTAGTTGTTTGTAGTCAGTGTAAAAGTCTTGTACATTTATTCATTGTCACACATATATATAGATAGATAGATAAAAGAAATGGTTAGAGATATAAACTTGTCTTCTTTGGGAGGCTATGATTGTGGTCATTGTGGCTGTGACGGCATCGAAGTCTGAATTGATACAATGGAGGAAATGATCAGAAGGGTTTCTTCTACTTGGACACGGGAATCCCGCTTTGGCAAAGAACTGCATGCACAGATACCATATACATGGATAAACATTGTCAACTTTTGACCTATTATAATGTTCTAAACTGCATGCTTAACACAACAATTTGGTTTAGAATATGAATACCTGAGTAGCCTTTTGTGCAGGTCCAAAGTATACTGTTTGGCCCCCAGAGAGAAGAAAGAGATGATCAAAGAGTGCAAAAACCTCACTACTTGGTTGGTGAATAGAAGAGATAACAGTCTTGGAATCATGTGCCAAATTTCTGAGAGTTTGTGCAACAAAATATGCAGATGCACTATCAAGACCAGTGGTGGGTTCATCAAGGAACAAGAGGGTAGGCCTTGTGAGGATTTCAAGAGCTATGCTTAGCCTTCTCTTTTCTCCACCGCTTATACCTCTCAAGTGCCAATTTCCTATTAGCCGATCTGCACATTCTTGAAGACCCATTTCCATAATTGTCCCTTCTATTATCTCATTCACCTCTTCTTTTCTCATGCTCCCTGGAAGCCTCAGATTCGCTGAGTAATATATTGTCTCTCTCACTGTTAGAGTTCCCAGCATTGTGTCTTCTTGGGTCACATAAGCCTGTGTCATCATTAATATCAAACACCTTCATCAATTTTATTTTTCTTCTACTATGCCATATTTTACTATTATACACTCATACTTACAACACCTCCATAGTCCAATCTCCTCTTCTTTCCATTCAAAAACACCTTTCCAGACATGATAACGTTTCTGGACAGTCTTCCTGCAACCAATCACAGTTTTCTGATGTTAATATATAGAGGTTTACTCATAAATAATTAAGAAACTGAACAAACTAAACTAGCTTTTATTTTTTGACAGGTAAAGATAATTTCACTTTTACCAGCTTCAGAAAACTTCTGATATAGATTTACTTATACAAAACAAGGGATCTATCCAACTTAAATTTCTTTTTAAAAAGACGGCTAAAGTACAAAGGAATAGAATAAAATTACATAAGGATTATTATAAGTGAAAAATGGTACATTACCAGAAAGCTAGCTTAAATGCAGATTCATTTGTTTGTTCTTACCCAATTTCCAAACCAGAGGGGTCTATTTCCACCGACTTTCTTTTGTTTTAATTATATGCTTATTTAAAAGCCTGTTTTGCTGAGGGTTTTGTTTGGATGGTACACCTTCTTATTACATTTATTTTCCTTTTTTCAGTACTGATCTAAAGACAGTATTTTTTATTTCCATAAATAATTGCATAAATGTATCTTATTTTTATAATATGTCTTTTTCTATTTTGTATAAGAGATAGTAAAAATAACAATCTTGTTTTTACCATTTTCTATATAAATATTTGAAAATAGCAGATGTCTTATTTCTACTGTTTTTTTTTTTTTTTATGGTTTCATAGGTTTTGACCTAGTCGCCCTATAATATTGTATTTCTTTATTTTTATTATATGTTTCTCTTTTAGGTATGATAACTTATGATTGTTAAAACTTAGGATTTACAACTTTGTTGGAAATCTCTCATTTTACAATGATGTTATACCCTACGTCCCCTTTTGTTAAAAAAAAATTGAAAATAAGAAATAAAGAGATATTTAAATTATTTATAAGAATGAAATAAAAATAGAAAACAATTCAAATTGTTTTGGTGAAATCCATCAAAACTAATGAAACCTTTACAAGAGGTAGATGTGGTTAGTTAAAAGCCAATAAATGAACTGAGTTTTTTGAAATGAGGAAAGGATTAAGACTATTTTATTAAAAAACAGAAAAAAAAAATAAGAAGGGTAAAAGGATACTAAAAATAGGTAACAATATCATAAAAGTTTTCACTCTCTTATTTTCATACCAAAGAACACAAATTATTTTCATTCTCAATTCTTCTTTTATTTGTTTTTAATGAAAGAGGGAGAGAAGTTGCTTTTCTTCAAGTTGTAATAAATATATGGGGACCTACGGAGTCCATAACCCTAAGGGCTAATTTTTGCCATCTTAAATTGAGCTCAAAATATAACAAGGTTTTTTACTCAGCTCTTTGAAACTGAACAGGAAATAATGGAACAATTTAATGGTTCCATTGCTCATTTTTCTGGCTAAGCATAAATCTGCAGTCAACCTTCCACTGTGAAAATGTTTCCATCAATAAATGACTCATAATGTTCTCCTATTGCAAGTCATTTATTTAGCAGGGAAGAGGGCACTGCTCCTTTCATTGCAATGGACATCATGATGTAGTTATAATCTTTTATTTCTTTCTGTCTTTTTTAAATTATATATATATATATATATATATTATCATAAACTTTTTAATCATGATGTAACTGAAAAGGGTGTCAAAATTCTTTATGTTAAGTGATCGAAGTAGAAGACCAGAGAATATATTTACTAACTTTGTTTTGAAGAAAAAAAAATTTAAAAACGAAATAGGAACAGTGTGCATGATTTGTTGTTTTGTTCAGATGAACATGGGAGGAAAAAATAGAGTACTAAATGATTAAAAAAATGAAAAAAACAGTAAACTTTGTATTGTTAACTGAGAAATTTTTGAAGAAAGATATCAGTGGGGATCATATTTATTTTCTTCCACTTTTCCTCCCTGTGTTCATTTGTGCTTCCAAGCTAGAAAAAGATTTCTCTCCAACCTTTGTGAGTAGATCTAAATAAATTAGGGTGTATTTATAATATAACATTTGAAAGAGACCACACACAAACATTCCCCCACATGGAAAAGAGATAAAAGGAAAGTTCATCTAAAAAACCAAAGTTTCTTAGTTAAAAGGAAAGTTCATCTAAAAAACCCAAGTTTCTTAGTCATCTTTGGATTCACCTCCTCAGCTGGCTTATAAAACACAAGATAAAAACAAGGTTCATCCAAACAAATCATAGCTTTTTTTGGTCATCTTCTGATTCACCTCCTCAGTTGAATCATGAAAAAACAAGGTAAAAGAAAAGTTCATCCAAATAAATCAAAGTTTCTTGGTCTGATTCACCTCCTCAGTTCAAAAAATAGGATGAAATGAAAGGAAAATTCATCCAAATAAATCAAGTTTCTTGGTCTTCTTCTGAATCATCTCCTCAGCTGCCATCTCAAGCATAAAAAAAAAAAATCTTCCGACTCACCTAACAAATTCTATATTTGTATACATGAAAGAGAATGCACACAAACACTCCCACAGAGATGGATTAATAAACATTAAAATCTGTATAAACCCCAGAATGAAAATTAATGATAATAAAAAAAGTGGAATGGGAAGAACAAACCTGACGTTCCATTAATTATGCAGATCAAGCAAAGCAAAAGGGTTGGTGATATGGAAGTACATCATATATAAGGTATGTCACCAAACATATAAAAGTACAACAAAAACAACATGCAGAGAGAGAAACACACACAAACACAGTGATGATGTAGATATAGAGATGAACCTGCTAAAGCATCAAGAAGAGTGGATTTTCCAGAGCCAGAAGGTCCCATAATAGCCATGATTTTGTTTGGTTCAGCATATCCACTCAAACCATTAAGCAATCTCTTGGTGTGTCCATTTCCAAAATTTGGAACCACAACACTTAAATCTTCCCACACAAGATACATCCCTCTCTTTTCTGAAACTCCCATATTTTCTGCAGATTCAGCAACACCCTTTTGGTTGGCAGTTGCTGGTTCTATCTCCATTTTTTCTGAAATCCAAAAGAGGGTTTGGTTGGACACAGATTAAAGAGGGAAACAGAAAACAATTGGTAGTATAGCCAGCCAGCTTACATACAAATAGATATATATGTACGTGATGAAGGGTAATAAGAGTGAGGGAAAAATTCAGAGGGACCACTCAGAAATCACAACGTTGATTTTGGTGTTTCTTAACTATGCGTAGTAATTACAATTACTGTCTTCCAACTTCCACAGAAGAGTAGTAATAGTGATGCAGACCTCGTTGTTCAGTTAAAGCCATGCATGTGAAGGAGAGCGACACCTCTCAGGTTTAATAAAGGAACTGTGTTGCTCGGTGATTCAACTCAACAATTTCAAATCAAAGATTCAAAGTGTTTTTTCAGAAGCAATAAATGATTCTCGAGTATCATATGTTAAATACTATAAAAATGGACAGAAAAGGTGTATCCACCAGCAAAAAATGTATATCATTTTTCATGTTTATCTAATCAGAATCTAGATGATAAGTCTGAACGAATTATAATAATCTTTTTTAAAATTTATAGTCAAGAGATGATGTAAAATATTAAATCAATACTTAATGTTTCAAGTTTTTTTTTAGGTTATATTTTTAAGAAAGTAAATCCTCTTAATTGAAATAAAGTGAGAGGATTGTTGTAAACAGAAACAAAATTTCCCCAAACATTTGAATTTAATTTTGAAACTAAAATTTGTAAAAAATTACATTTTGCAGACCGAATCTCTAAACTTTGTATGGCTTTTGAATTGAAAATTAATTACGCAGATACATTTTTGACATAGACTAAACATATATGACTAGATTGAGATTTTGGGAAAAAAGTTAAAAAAGGTCAAAATTACTAATAAATTAACGCAACGATGCATCGTTTTTTTGCATTATCATTTTATTAAAACTACATGGTATTACATATACGATGTCAAAAGTATACACACATAAAAATCATGTAAGCATTATATTAAACCCTCAAAAATAAATTATAACAGCTGATATTATTAAAATTAAATTAGAACATATATATATATATATATATATATATATATATATATATATATATATATATATATATATATATTTTTATTTTTATATTTTTTTTTTTTTCTTCTTTTTTTGT
>Ga0209489_101504_pt1 | contig 47919 bp, 19 predicted proteins | sample SiratrowhiteBW_FD_187527 | JGI IMG/M metagenome (GOLD analysis project Ga0209489, IMG submission 187527) | Root nodule microbial communities of legume samples collected from California, USA - Siratro white BW (SPAdes) (version 2) | ecosystem: Host-associated > Plants > Roots > Nodule | place... | reverse complement strand
AGCACAATATGATATAAAATCAATTTAAATCAAATCAATAACACATAAAAGTAAATAGTAAGAAAACTTATCTCTTTATAGACCAGGTGTCTTCTGCTTTAATAATAATAATAATAATGTTAACTGTGCAATGTATATAAGTCATCAAATATAAATATATACTTGATTTTTGTTATCATCAAAACTTTATCAAATGATTTGATCCTCTAAAGGGACTTTGGACCGTCTAATGTTCAACATAATTAATACCTATAATAAAGTCTCAATATCACATAATATCATCAACACTCTCATTCAATTTACATAAAGGATATATTGACTCCGCAAGATCTAGCTAGTTCTTTTTTTTTTTAATAGGGAAAAAGAATTAAAATTAATGGGAGCACTTCAGGGATGCTCCAAACCTTGTACAAAAAGAAAAGAAACCCCTCCTTCTGGGAGTAAGTTTTCTCCAATGAATACCATAAACCCTTAAGTTAAGTGACATAACTAAATCTTGTCTATTGAAAACTACAAACAGATTCAACAAATACAAGCAAGACAAGAGATTACAACACAATAACTTAAAATTCCAAACAAAGAGAACACCAGTCAAACTTCCATGAAACTTCAAGATAATAACAATAAACCAATTGCCCAAGCATTAATTCTTTAACATATGGCCTTGATCTATTGCATCCATTCTAATTTCCATTAAGTCTTTCCTGCATCCCTCTTGAATAAGTGTAGCTTTGTTGTTGAAGTGATATGTTAGCTACTATGTAGGTTAGGAATCCTCAGTAACTCTTAAAGTCCCTTAGACTTCAAAATCATTTTTTGTTGCAGTTGATGAGGCTTGTAACCTGCACAACACACACAAAAACAAATACATTGCATCCTATCCTCCCATGCCCACTTCATAGTCCCTATGTCAGATTTTCACCTATCACTCCATGCTATGTTTACTTAATAATTTCCAAACAATTCATAGGAAATAGATACGAATCAGAATACTATGCAAGATCTAGTTAGTCTCATATTTTTTTTCTTCTTCAAATTATCCTTAATTGAAAACATGTTATGAGTGATGAAGCATTGAGTAGGCAAATTTGACTCAGTAAACACCGTATTTGTTCCCCTTTATGTTCATGTGTTTGTAGTTCCTTGCTTTGGTATTGCACTATTAATATTATTTTCATGAATTGGTCAACTATTTCTCCCACTCAAGCCATCATTTTCTCAATTGGAAACTCCATCCACACTCTCCTAGCCAATCCCTAAGTAATATTGAAAAAAAAAAAAATTGTTGTAGAGAATTATATTCAACTATTTAGCTTTAAGTGAATTTGACAACTCATTGTTTTTCTCACTCAAACCATAATTTCCTCTCTTGGAAACGCAATTCACGCTTCCCTAACCAATTCATTGTATCTCTATAATTATTGTTGAGAATTATTATAGAATATTTGACTTTTAAGCGTTTGTTATCCTATATCTGCTGGAGAAAGGCAATTCTCTTCAATATTATCAACCTAAATTTAAACATTAAAACTTAATTGTTTTAGAAATATAAAATTTAAGCTTAGTTTACTTAGTTCATTTATGATTGATAACTATTTCTTAATCAACTTACGGGCTGAAAAAACTTAATTTATATTATGAAATTTTTGCTCTAAGACAGTGAAAATAAGAAGAGGATACAAAAAGGGACACAAGTTATGCAAAGCAATATAATGTTTTTTTATTACCCATTTTCTGAATAATCAATTCACTCATTAAATTATTTCACCTAAATTTTTCTAAAAGGAGTTATTTTATAATATTAACCAAAGAACACCAATTAAGAAAATTATTAATTTTAACGAGAATTTTTACCATGTTTAATTTGAGTTTCTATAATAAAGGGGGGAAAAACGGTAAATACCAAACTAAATGGTCCGCCACAACATCAGAGCTCAAGTTTACAATTTTTGTTTTCTTCTTAAAAGTGGAACAAATGTAGAAATTTATAATATATCGAGCAACTTATTCAATGAATTGGGTTCAAATTTATATAAATATCTGAAGAAAATTTAAGAGGAAGAAATTTTGTCATTTTACATTATAGCCCTCGTTGGTATGAAATCACTCCTAAAATACTATGTAATTGATAATTTGGTGTGTAGGGAAGTACTTAACTAAGTTTCCTGATGATACAAGTTTGAACTACTGAAACTATTAGTTAAATTACATTATTTTGGTATTCTTTTTAGAAGCTTTGGAACTTATATGTTGTATTGTTGTAATTGAGTAGGTTTATAAGATTATCTCATATACTATTTCTATAACGTTTGTTTAAAGATTGAGATATCTCTGAAATGTCCTTTTTAATTTTATTCATTTTTTATCATTAAAGAAAATTATAATTGACAAAGAAACCCTACTAAAAATTAAACACCGAGATGAAATAATATATGTAAATCCTAAAATAATTAGTGATATCAGAATTAACAAAAAAAAAAAAATCATTTTTTATTATTAAATGTGTTCTCTGACTCAATATTTAATTTTGAATATCCGGCAATATGCATTAGGGTTTCATTGTTGTACCCTCCTTTGGAAGAGGGATTGAAAGCTCAACATGAGTCTCTTTCTATCATATTCAACGGTTTTCAACTTTACAGAAGTGAAATGAATAAAAAGTATATACAATTATTTTAGATCCTGCAATCATTGGTGAAATAATTCAGCTTTACATTATCCGAAAAAATAAAAGACAAAAAAATTAAAAATTATAATTATTTTAGATTAGAAAAAAAGAACAATTACAAAGAATTTGAATAAAAAAACTTTAGTTGATTTTATTTCAAAAAATTTAAAAATATAAATTAGAGTTAAAATAAATTAAAATTATTATAAACTATAATAAACAAAACTATTTGAAATAATAATATATTGAAATAAATTACTTTATAAAATATTAAAATTTAATTAATTTATTTTGTTTTATTTTATTATTTCAACTATTTGTTAAAATTTTACTGACATATTAATTATAATTAATTATACTAAAATTAATATTTTTAATTTAATTAATTTTATATGTAAATATAATAAAATATTTATGAATAAAAACATAATTTTAATATATTCAATATAATTTTATTCATAATAGAATTTTATAATTATACTTTTATTCATAATTGATTATATATAATTTTTTTGAGTTAAATATAAATTATTTTTCTTTCTTTTAGTATTTATTTCTTCTTGTTTTGCGTGTTTTTTTTTCAATTTTTTTTTCTTTGATTTTTACTTACAGTTCAATATCGTCGTCCTCAATCTATGATTGATCACGAAGCCAGGAAATGGAGCATCATAACACCCGTTTTTACTGATGTTAGATAGACTTTAAGGGATATGTAAAATAAATAAAAAAACCCTAACGATAGAAATTAAATAGAATTATGTTTTTGTATTTGTTTTATAATAACTTTTAAAAGAATAAAATAAAAAGAAAAATTCAAATAATCTTTTATTGAAATTATTTTTTTATATAGTTTGTAAATTTTCTTTTTCTATAACTTATTTACATTTTTGTTTTTAATTTGAAAATAAAATAATTGTAACTTACGAATATTTAATTTTATTTTATATTTTTTTCTTTCAATAGTGTATATGAAGAAAATCATTTACAGAGACATATAAATTTGACTGCTTTGGCGTAACTTCTTCCTATTTAAAATGAAAATTCCGATACCAGAAATTATTAAATACAATAATATATATGCACTAGTTATATTATTTTTAACGGATGATAATGAAGAGGTATTCTAACCCTATTAAAAAAAAATATCACATCACACATAAGATGGCATGTTTACAAGATATCTATCAGCAATTAAGACATCCCAAATCAGAGCAAGCTGACTGAACATATACTACATATATGGATTTAGAAGCAGAAATTGTAGAGTTGCTATCCTTAGATGTACTAGTTACATAAAGCTGACACAAATTATACATGTGTGATTATTTCAGTACCAAGTACATATCCGTTAGGGGTTTATTTAATGTACTAATGAATATTATTTCCTTTTGACGAGAGTTGTTATCTTCTTCTTTTAACCTTTTATCTATCTCATTCCAGTGGTTTCTTATCTTATGTGTTCGTTCTTTTCATTACAGTAGACAACAATTATTGTATATCAATTATGATGAGTGGAGGCAAAGGTTCTATTATATTTATGTCATTTAAAATAAATACAGTATATCTTTTATTTATATACATTTTTTCTTTATCTTGTAATTATTACTATTACTTTTATTATCATAATTATCTATTATTATCATTAATAATAATATTATTATTATTATTATCTCAATTAATATTATTATTGATAATAATTATAATTTTTACTATTATCTTAATTATTATTATTATTACTTTAGTTAATATTATTATTTATAATAACAGCAGTAATTATTATTACTATTATATTTATTATTATTATTATTATCTTAATTTTTATTATTATTGTTATATTTTATTGATGAATAATTGACGATTAATTTATTACGATTCAAATTCTTCGGTAATCACTGATAGATTATACGGATGATAATTGCGTGATCAAGTTACTAATAGAGTTTATTGAGAAATCAAATTCGTAGGTAAATTGATCATTAATTATCTATCAATAAAATCTATCATAATTGTGGATAAATTTTATCCATCAATAAATTGAACATCTAATTATTTGTTGATAATGTTACTTTATAAATAATTATCTGGTAATAAATCTAAAAATTCTTTTACTAGAAAATGATATAGGGTGAAATGTAGGATTAGGTAAGATAGGAGACAAACACAAATAGGCTCACCTCAGAACTGCAAACTATGTTGTCTATAACTATCTTAGTTATGGTGTAGGGTAGACATGAATGGGGAAAATCATATCAAATGAAGGCCCATGAAGCATAGTAAAAAGGAAAATGTGATAAAAGGGGTGAGAGTGAAGGCAATGTAGAAGAAATCCTTGCTCTCTTTAGCAGAGAAAAAGTACACAACTTTTGCATGTATATATTTTTTCAGAATTAGTTGTATATAGTTGTACGTATGTAAAAGAGTTGAAAAATTCTAAATACTCTCTATATTATACCTATTTTTTATTGTTGATAAAAAGTAAATAAATTTAATGACTAATATAAGGTTACATTCAATTTTTTAGCAGCTAGCATCTTGGAGGTTATCAACTTTAACACAATGTTGGAGCATATATGAAGGATGAAGCATTGAGTAGGAAAATTTGAGTGACTAAACACCATATTTGTCCCCCTTTATGTTGCTGTATTTACGTAGCTCATTCCTTTGGTAAGACACAAGTTATGCCAAGGATATAATATTTTTTCCTTAAACATTTTCTGAATGTTTAAAATTAAACACCGAGATGAAATAATAATCCTAAAGCAATTAGTCATATCAGAATTAACAACAAAAATCAATTTTTATTATTAAATTTGGTCTCTGATTCAATATTATTTAATACTGAATATCCAATAATGCATCAGGGTTTTACTGTTGTACACTCCTTTGGAAGACCGATTGAAAGCTCAATTTTAGTCTCCTTCTGTCATCTTCTACTTGTTTTCAGCAATCATTGCTGAAATAATTCAACTGTACAGAAGAGAAAAAGATAAAAAAGTATAATTAGTTTACATCCTGCAAAAAATAATTCAGCTTTACATTAGCCGAAAAAATAAAAGAGAGAAAACTAAAAAGTATAATTACTTTAGATTAAGAAAAAACATTAAAAAGAAATTGAATAAAAAACTTTAGTTGATTTTATTTTAAAAATTAAAAAAATAAATTAGAGTTAAAATAAATCTAAATTATTATAAAATATAATAAAACACAAATGTTATTTATATAAATTCAACAAACTTTTCGATGATTAAAAAACCAAAATGAACTAGTCGCATTGATTTTTACTTATGTAGATGATGTTACACTAATTGTGGAAAACTTTTGGACTATAAATGCAATTATTTAGTTTTGTATGGAATGCATTATTTTGAAGTTCACGAGAAGAGAAGGGTGAAGGAAAACCTATCAAATGCATTATTGCTGGGAACTGTTTTTATCGTTTGGCAACTACACATAAACATGCATGCTGTAAAGTATATTATTATGTGACATGTCCCATGACCACGTATTTTGTATTGTTACTGTCAAATGTCTTCTTTAAAATATGACACTTATATTTTTTTAATTTTTTTGTTATTTATTGTTATAAAAAAATCGTAAATTACATCAGAAATTATGTATCGGTAAAAATCTATATATAAAATTTATATATACAAAAATTTATATATAAATTCTCATTATTATGTAAAGCCAACATTAAATACATATTAATATATAAATTCATATTCATATATAAAATTAACATTATACATCGATATTTATACATAGATTTGCAACTAAAGTGTTAGATAGAAATTTAATCTGTGAGTAAATCTATATATTAATATTATTACTATTATTAATATTAGTATTAATATTAATAATAATATTATTACTATTATTAATATTAGTATTAATATTAATAATATTATTATTGTTATTATTATTATTATTATTATTATAAATAATAATAATAATAATATTAATATTTTATTAATTTTGTTATTATTAATAATAATATAATATTATATTAATAATATTATTAATATTATTATGATTAATATTATTAATAATATCAGTATTAGTACTATTATTATTATTATAATTATTAATATTATTTTTAGTGTAAATAGTATTACTGGTAATATTAATACTATTATTATTCATATTATCATTATTAATAAAAAATCATAATAATAAGAATAATAATAATTATTATAATAAAAATATTAATAATCATATTATTATAATAAAAACTGTTTTGCTTTAATGATAAAGTAAATTCTACATGTACCTATATGAGATTTGAGTTTGATTTTCACCCGGAGCAGATTGTAGCTTGTTTAATTATTTTTTAATCTTTTATGTTTGAATAAATTTCTTTATTATTGTAAATTTTCTTTAATTTTATTATTTATTTCAATTTTATAGAGACAATTAATTACTACACTACTTTTACTATTTGTTGGATTGTTTCTTAATTTTTTATACAATTAAAATTAAAAAATATTTAACAAAATAAAAAAAATTAGCATTATAAAATTGAAGTAATAAATATTTTATTACTTGCGGATATCCAAAAATTACAGATAATACATGTCATTTTTTCTTTTCTTATCTTAGATTTTTTTTTCTTTTCTATTTTTAACAACCACAATTTCTAAACTCTTTTGTCCTTGAGGACTGAAGCTGAATATATAATATTTATATTCCTATACATCCTAAGGTTTATAAATACAACCGTTTATTGAGATAAACTTTTGTGCCACCTTTTTCAAAACTTATTGTAAGATTTAATATTGCACCACAATGACTCTCAGACTCAATTTTGACAGGGAACAAAACCAGGTTTTTTATTCTTTCCATTGAAAATCTCTTTTATTTTTAGTAATGTGTATCACCCTGACAAAGAATCACAGTAAAATGATCTAAAGTTTACGTTTAAGTTTAATTTTTATATTATTGATACCCACATTTTCCGTAACATCTTTTCTTCCTTTTCTTACATCACTTTCTTTTACAATGAATATATATTCCAATACTCCAATCTAAGCAAGACAAAAACATCACATACTTATTTAGATTGTGCCAAGAACAATCTTAATAACCATCATTATCCAACACACAACTTTATCTTCATCTTCTATCTTCTATCTTCTCTTTCTTTTTAAGAAAGGGAAGTCCCTGAACAATTTATATTACATTGATCTTCCTTGGCTTAGCTATATATGATTAAGTTACTTTCGGAAAAATGTAAACAAATTATTCTTTGCTTATTATCAAACACAAACTAGAATTCATTAATCCTAACAAATAGTTAAAGAAAAATAGAACTAATAACAAACTCTTTTGTGAGAAAAACAAGTTCATTATAACTTTTTTGCATTTAGCTTCGGAAAAAGAAGAACTGGACTACAGCACTGGTTAAAACATATTAAATTTATATCATTTTAGCAAGATAGCTTCTTCAATTGCATGACTATACACCCATATTGTGACCTTCTTTATAGGTACTTTTCTCAGGAAGTTCTTGTGTGAAGTTAGTCATACTAAACAGACCTCAGAAGTTAAACAGCCTTAACCATGAAATGGTAAGTTCATAAAGCTAATTCTTGAAAGTCTTGGATATAAAAAAAAATCACTTTACTTGGTGATTATTATTGTTATCATATTTAAAGTCGTAAAAGATCAGTGGAGTTCTCATTATTTAGAGCTCAAGTTGTTTAGTTTTTTCTTTTTCATATGCTAGCTGCAAGGATGGGCCAGTGAATAACGATGAAAGTTTTATATATATATATATATATATATATATATATTTATAAAACGATTTCTGACAATGTGCCCTTTTCAGAGCCACACCAAATACATTTTGCAGTTAACAATGACACAAGTAAAGAAAACAGACACAGGTCTTTGTTGTAAGAGAATGGCAGTATATGAATTCTTTTGCTGTTTTGCAGATAGTTCAAATAAAAAGGAATTTAGAGTTGTATGAGAATGACCCTTCAGTCAAACTTGTGATATTAAAGGTAAAGTAGTGAAGGAAGATTAATAAATATATTGTTTGGATTTCCATAAGTAGTTTATCATCTCTTTTTCGGTGTTAATTAGGGTAATGGAAAAGCCTTTTGTGCCGGTGGTGATTTAGAATCAGCTATTGCATGTTCAGTTGCAGGTAGAACTTGTCCAAAACCTCCAAGAAATTTATGATGAACTAATGTTATTAAATGAGTGGTTTTGGTTTTTGAAACAATGGTCTTATAGACAAACTAAATCCCTTTGTAATCTTTAACCAGGACACTGGACCTATGCTGCTAGCTTTTACAAGAAGCAACTTACTTTGGACCATTTGATAGCAACCTATAAAAAACCTATGGTGAGTTTTAAGTCTCTATTCTTCCAAATCTCATATTTTTATCACCCATTTGAATGGTTTTGTTTCAACGGTTGAGGAATCAGGTCTCTCTGATCAATGGAGTAGTGATGGGAGGAGGAGCAGGTCTTTCCATGAACATGAGGTTCAGGGTTGTGACTGAAAAAGCCGTATGCTTCTCTTTTCTCCCCAGAATTAGATTTAGAACACCGAATGAAAATTCATTTCAATCATCCAAATAATTTGCAACTAAATGTTGTTTCTTGCTTAGTAAGCCCATGTAAATGTCCCAATTGCTTGAGAACTAAACCATAAGTTTTATCAGAGAATATATTAACCCATTTCTAACTTTTTTTAACATGATATTAGGTAGAACTCATGTGAATTTTACTGAGTAGGTTTAGTTCATTCCTGATTTGATAAGCACTGTTCTTCTTAACTAGGAATACTCATTAATTTGAATAATGAAAAAAGAAAATATTTTTTTAAAAAAAAATTTCATTTTCACATTATTATTCATGAATTATACTCATTTTTATTTAATAAAATATTATATAACAATTGAGATGTATCCAAGCATTTACTATGATAGATTATTTGTAGGTATTTGCAATGCCAGAGGCATCTGTAGGACTTTTTCCCGATGTGGGAGCCAGCTATTTCCTTTCTAGACTTCCTGGCTTTTTTGGTAAGCTGGTTAACATTTCATTCAACTCCTCAAGACTTTGCCTATACCTATTTCTTGAGATAAAAGATTAATTGTTATGGATAAGATCCAGAAACACCAATTTCTTTTTATCATAGTCTATAAAAATGTGATTTAACATAGAAATAAGTTATAGGGTTGTGCAGACTGCAGAGTATAAATTATATATATATATATATATATATATATTGTATAGATATTAATTTGAAGTATGCAGTGGAATATCTAGGGTTGAGTGGAGCACGTTTGGGTGGAGCAGAAATAGCAGTATGTGGTTTAGGCACTCACTTTGTGCCTTCAGTGGTAAAACTTCTATTTATCTATAATGCTTCCATAATAAAAATAGTTATACTGTGATTTATGATGTAATTTTAGAAAACCATAATCCAAAAATCTTTTTTGATTTTGTTTTAACAGAAATTGAAGTCATTGGAAAATGCTTTACAAGTTCTTGATTCTCCCAATGTTTTAACAATCACTGCACTGATAGAAAAGTTCACAGACAAACCAAATGTGAAAGAAGACAGTCCTTTTCGGAGGTAAATTAGGAAAAAATATGTATGGTTGTTCTCTCGAGATTTTGTGCTTTATGAGAATTGACACATTAATATTCTTGTCATGAAAAAAAAAAAAAGATTAGAGACTATAAACAAATGTTTCTCCAAAGAGACGGTGGAAGAAATAATTCAATCCTTGGTAAGTATTTGTGCAACAAGATATGAACATTTTGTACTCATTATATGTTAAAGAATAAGTATATAGTATCATTTTGACTCATATATGTTCATAATTTATAGGAACATGAATTAGAAAATGGAGCTGAAAAATGGATAAGAAATGCATTAAGCTACATGCGTACGTCGTGTCCTACTAGCCTCAAGATATTTCTGAAATCAGTAAGTATAGCAAAAAAAAAAAACAATTATACTAATCCCATAATTGATTAATTGTACTTTTGAAATAATTATTTACTTTTTTTTTAATTTACTAATGATGCTTTCGAATATTAACAAATGTAACTAACTAATGGGAATCCATTTTGAAAAATTTAATTTTGGTCCATTTTATAAGATCACATTAAAAATTGTCTATTACTAACTAATGATTTGATGCATTTCAGATCAGGAAAGGCAGGGTGGAAAACATTGATCAATGTCTTTATAGAGATTATAACATTGCCTGCCACTTCGCAAGAAGAACTTTTGGCAATGATTTGTATGAGGTAAATATTTATGAAATAAAGTTAAAAAATATATATAATTTTGATTGAATAATTCTTCCTACTGTATCTCTTTAGATTTTACTAATCCTTACGGTATGATAATTTTAATGTATTTTTTATTTTCCTTTTCATTAATTATTAATATTGTAGTTGTTATTTTTTATGTACATGGTGCACTCCAAACTTCATGTATATAATATTATGTTTTGCTGATAAAAAGACTTATAATATTGCCTCCATCTTATAATTATTATTGATAATAAAGGTTATAATTTTATTGTAATAAGGAAAAATTAATAGATGTAAAATATCATTAAATTTTATTAAAATATATTTCTATTTAATATTTGATCTTCACGAAGATGTTAAATAAAGACATTGACAAATATTAATTAAATTTTAAATTTATGAAACATCCATCATATTAAAGAGGTAAAATATTTACAACAGGAAAATTCATTTTCATGAATTTTGCGAAAGATATAACAGTATTACTTACTCATTTTGATTTAATGAAAATTTATTAAAGTTTTATATTATAAGGAATTGATGAATTTAATTAAAAATCTTTTTCTATTTTTTTATTTTTAATTCTTTAACATTCATTCTGTTGTTGCCTTATTTTTATTCATTTTAGACACAATCACTTTTCTTTTCCTTTCCTTTTTTTTAGCTTCTATGGTATGATATTAATAATGCATTACATCTTATATGCTGAGTGTGGTGACATGTTTTTTTTTTTTTCTTGAAATTTTTCTTTCCTAAAATTAATAATGCATTACAATGAAGTGATTAATTTTATATGACTATTAATCCCTCTCTCCTTTCTACTAAAAACGTGTGCATAGGGTTCAAGAGTAAAGATGTTCAATAAAGGTGATAAACCCAAGGTAAAAGATAGTAAATTATATGTTCTAGCTCTATGGATATATTAGGGTAAACATTTTCTTAAAAAAACTTATGGATTTTGGTGTTTTGTGATTTGGTAACCAGTGGGAGCCTTCAAAACTAGAGCTGGTTAGTGAAGAAATGGTGGATCAATACTTTGGCAATGTGAATGATGAGGAATGGGAATGCCTAAGATTTCCTGGTAGATCCAATTCCCAGATTGAAAGCAGATTGTAGATTGGAGCTATTAAGGTTTAGGCTAATCTTAATAAGTGTGTAATTTAAGAATAACTAATCAAAAGTGAAAGTGTGTCTATTTATTTATTTTGGGTTAAGGAACTAATGTTAAATTTAGTTATAAGAAAAAATAAATATTTGTATTGGCAGGCTTAGCTTGTATATTATTATTTTTGTTATATTTTCTTATTAGTCTTCTATCATTTAGGACTAAATATATTGCCTGTATTTCTTTATGCTTGTCACTATTTTAAGAGGAAAAAAATAATGTTCCTTTTCATCTATCCTTTTTATAATTACAAGACATTAATTATTTTTCAACAGTTATATATACTTCCAATTTATTATCCTTTTATTTCCAAACGCTTATATAAATATTCTCAATATTATTTATAATCATTAAAAAAATAGTCATTTCTAGGATTTGAGATTCTTATAACCATTATTAAAACATAAAAAAAATTAAATTATGTTTATCGTACAATATATATCATCAAGTTTCGTGTTTAGTATAATAACGATAGGTTATCTGATCTTCATATTTTTTTATTAAATATTTACATAGACAATCTCTAGTATATACAATATTAATGATTTGTTAATCTATATGTTTTTTAGTATAATATATGTTGTAAATTTTATTTTAAGTATAATTATAAAATGTTGACTAATCTTTAATACAATATCTAGTTTTATTTATATTGTTAAATTAAATGCTAATTAAATATTATCAAAGTGAGAAGATATAAATATATCTTTATGTATGATTAAGAAATTTTCTCTCATAAGTAAAACAGTTTTTTAAATAAAAAATATATTTAATTAATTTTTATAAAGAACTATTCTTTTAAAATTCAAAACTAGCAATAGGCATTTTTCGCATGTAGCCATCGTTAAAGACAATCCATATATAGTTTAAAAGAAGATGATTTAACGATTTTGTGTTTTAAAAGAAGGAATATCTAAAAAATTAATCATAAAAAAATTCTTTTAATAATTGTAATAATAATAGTAATTTTGTTCATGTGGTCAACCGCGGTGTGATTCTTGTACAAAATAATTGTCATAAAAAAAAGTAAACTAATTTAAATTTTACGTGAGACCATGTCAATTGCCATATGATTATCGTTCCATCGATGACTAAGTGTGATGCGTGAACATAAACTCATTTATAAAATAAATAATTGGAGAACTTATAACATACTAAAAAAGTAAATAGTGAATTTAGTTTCTAAAATTATATCTTATCATCATTTTAATTCTTTAAATTAGGAAAAATTTAGATAGGTTGCTCAAAGTTTTTAAGATTTCATTTATGTCTTTAAAATCATTTCTTTTAGTTTAATCCTTAGTCATGTGTTATTTGTCTCCGGTGCCTTTTTATATACCTTCACGTGGCACTTATCTCCGATGATGTACTTATTTTTTCTGGCCTAGCATTTCATGTTGTAAGGTGAGATTTGTAATTGGTAGTTTGGGAGTGGCCAGGTTTTGCAGGATTTTTTTTTCTAACTGCCAACAATAAATTAAATAAAATAAAAGGGCCACTTTAGGGGTAGCCCAACCCTTATACACCTAAACCATAGTTTTAAAATCATTTCTAGACACGTCTTATAACACACAAAGGTTCAACTCTATAGCATATCTTCCAAGATAGACAGAAAAAGAGATACATATGAAATACAGTATACATAAAGCGAGGTATACTTCTCACACTTATGAGAAGATACACAACACTCTTTATTTTCACTGAACGCCTGTACATCCTTTATATGCCTAATATCTAGACTCCCTTTCTTGCCTCGTCGTGTTCATCTTGTATGCTTCCACTACCTTTCAAATAATAAACCTGCAAAACAAAGACACACCTACCTTCTATCTACACTCTCAATTTAAAACATGTCCACGTAAACTACTGCAGAGATTCCAAGCACTTGACTGGAGCAAAGTGCCAATCCGAATAAGAGAAAGTTGTTCTCGTATTCTTATGATTAAACCATTCCCAACCTTTTAGTTGTGCTAGACAAAAAACTTCCTCCTCATCCACTACCCCTCCTCTAAAAACTATTTTATTTCTAAGATTCCAGATCTCCGTCACAACAGCTACCCACACCCCTTTCCAAGCTTTGTTCACGCTATTCCTATGATCCGTTAAATGAAAGCTTTGAAAGTGGATGTGGATAGACTCGTGTCTAATTGTAGTGGTAAGGGTGATGCAACCTTGCTCAATAGCCTAGATGTTATAGTTTCGTTAGGGTATTTTGTTCATGTTATTCTTGGGTGGTTTAGTTTATTGTGTGGATTGTATTTGTTTCTCTCTTCTTGTATTTTTTGGTAAGTGTCTAAGTATGTCTAAAAATGTGTTTAAGTTTTTTGGCACTTAGTTCTTGATTTGGTATTGTGTATGAGAAGCACTCCTGAAGTGCTTCCTTTTATTCATTTATTTTTTGCTGTTAAAAAAAATTGTGTTATTTGTGTGAACCACATAAAAAACGAAAAAAAAATGATTAACTTCAAAATTTAAATAAAGTTATGAAAATATTCATAGATTTTTATTCCTTTAGTTTTTAAGATTAAATGACAGTGAAAAACAATTTCAGCAAGTTACTAAAAGGCAAAATTTATATTTTGAGACAGCAAAACCGACCTTTATATACCTTGTTGAGAATAATCACATAATTTTCTGGTTTCCTCACATGAGTCTTGGTCTTGTTCTTTCATGCCGTATCTGTTTTTTTTTTTTTTTTTTTTTTTTTTTTTTTTTTTTTTTTTTTTTTTTTTTTTTTTTTTTCTTTAATGATATTGTGATGTTAGGATGCTCTCATAGAACAAGATGTTCTTTGTAATAATTCAAATAATTCAACTAGTTCAGAAAATTCAAAACACAACTTTATAGACTTCAATTTAGTTCAGTACGATGCATTTTAGTTTTATTAATTTAAATTGTTATATAATTTTATTTAGTTTTATCAAATGACTTTTAAAATTGAATGTAATTTTAAATTAACATAATTTGATTAAATTTATGCATTTTTTCTTGTTTTACTCCAAACAATTCTAAGTAACTAGTAAGTAAAAGAAGCATGCTGCAATGCCACTTTCATAAAGGTTGGACTGTGAGAAGTTTATTTCGGTGAAAAGTTAAAGAAAATCAGATGTGTTGCAGAACAAAATCTCGCAAGTTTCAATGTGCCATATCAGTTGGTGCAATGAAATGAATAGATTTTCTTACTGTGTCAATGAGAGAGATTAATGATACATTCATTTTGACTGAACTATAATTTTAACTTTTAACATTGAGTTCAACACAAGATTTTATTTTATTTTCTTAAATATAGTATTTAAAATATAGCGTTCTTCTCCTAATCCAACATTATTTTCTTTTAGTTAGAAATTATCAAAAACTATAAAATTCTATTAGTAATATAATGATCATACTTTTTCACTCTGTCATGATTTTTTTTTTCTATTTTATGAAATCAGAAACTAATTTCGTTGGTCATATTATAATTACTGTAGAATCTGGTAAACTTTCGCATACAATAAAAATCAAACACAAAATACGAATGACTAAATGGAATGTTGAAGTCTCAGCACAATGATCTTAACGTCTACGCAATCCATTTAGTTTGATCATAAATGAATACTCTATTCATGTGAGGAATTAGCTTAAAACACGTAAGTATCTCTTTTCAAATTTCACGTTGAATTTGCATTAAGTTCAGAGTATGATTCACATGCATGTGTGATTAACGAGAAGGAATTGTTTTCATTCTTGTTAATTATATTATATATAGAGAAGTTCTTGTGTTAATGCATGCATCTGTTTCCTTCTAAACCTTTTTCATCGCAGAACTATACAGCAACACATAATGGCTCTCACCTTCACCTTTGACAGAGAAGCAAACCAGGTTTTCTATATTCTACCATTAATGCTTTCTTTATAAGCCATATATTAATCTTCGGAACCTGCAAAATAATACCTTTTATCTTGTACATGTAGTAGTTAAGAGATAATATTAACTAGTATTTTTTATTTTTATATTTTGCGTATATGCTGTAGTAGTTAAGAGATAATTGTTAGCTGATAATAAATAATGTTTTAATTCTGTAATAAAAAGTAGTTAAATACTTACAACTAATTATATTTAAAACTTTTATTTTGTAAAAAGAAGGTTCTTTCAAAAAAGTTAAAAATGGATTTGGAAAGAAATGGAGAAAGAGAAAAGTTAGATATAATTCTTTAGTAACTAGATATTTTTTCAATAAAAATTAAAGTTTCCCTCTTGATAAATCAGTGCTAAATTTTACATATTAGATTTTACATATAAAACTAAAGTGTTTTCTATCTTACTTATCAGCTATCCATATATATTTTCTGATTGTTTGAGTATATTCAACCTTTAAGGTACTTTTCACTGGAAATTCTCGGGTAAAGACAGTGATTCTGAACAGAACCCAGAAGTTGAATACCCTAAATTTTGATATGGTAAGTTTTTATCTATCGCTTTCTAATTATGTATTAATTAGTATTATATATAAGATCAACTTTCATTTTTGCTGTTTAATATACTCTTATATACGCGGAAAACCTAATTAATATGGAACAAAATCCCTTCCACTCTGGTATGAAAATGATTATATCTCTCACGAAATTGTATTAAATTGATAATATGTTCTTTCACTGTATACAGATTTGTCAAATAAAAACGTATTTACAAAAGTATGAGAATGACCCTTCCGTGAAACTTGTGATATTGAAGGTAAATGTCTTCATTTTTCTTTTATAACAAGTTGAATCGTGGTTTTTTTCTTTTGTTTTTCTCCATCTGTTTCTGTTTAAATTAAATGATTATGTATATATATATATATATATATTTTTATCTAATTGATCAATTAATCAATAAAATAAACTTTCTTCTTCCTGTTAACTAATAGGGTAATGGAAAAACCTTTTGTGTGGGTGGTGATGTTGTGTCTGTAACCGTGTGTTCACTTGCAGGTACAATTTATTTATAGCCAAAAGTTTTTCAATTTTGTTATGAGATATTTAGTCGTAACAAAATTATATATTTTACTTTATATTTTATTATTAAAAATTGGTGAGTAATTTATTTTGACATGTATGTGTTGATCTTATTGTATATGAAAGCAGGACATTGGAGTTATAATTCGATCTTTTACAAGAAACTGCTTACTTTGGAGTATTTTATGGCAACCTATGGAAAGCCTACGGTGAGTTCATTAAAATTATAAATATTAGTTACTTATTATCTAAAATTATTTTAGTCTTTAAATTATTATATGTTTTAATCTTTACTTTTATAATTTTGATATTTAAAATAATTTTGATATTCTAAGCATTATTAGATAAAATCAGCTTTCAACTTTTTATGTCAAAATGATTCCTTGCATTTGTATAAAAAAAATCTTAATACAAGAACTTCCTTTAATTTCTACACACATACTCTTTTTTTTCCTTAAACAGACAAAGACTTCTTCGTTATTGTGATCTCACATCTCTTAAGAAATATTATTTTCAAATGAAAGAGTTGGTTTTGTCTCTTTATTATTTAAATACTCGCTCAACACTTTAAGAGGAACATCATCCTAACTCTTGGGTGATGTTGGTTTTTTAAAACCTAACAAATTTTAAAATCACCATTTTCAACACTTTATTAATACTTTAATACTTGAGTGACATTAACACTTGAGCCACCGCATTATCCTTTGAGGGATCACAGTATAACTTGAGCATTAAGACCTAAATGCATGATCACATAACCTCTAAAATCCCATGCACCATCACTATTATCAATGTTTGAGTGACATTTTTATCACTTGAGTGCCAACTTTTCTCAAAAAGAAATAATTATCCCAACCTCACTTTTACTCGAGCCTCAACTCATTACATTAATATATATATTGTTTAAGTATTTATATCGATACTTAAGTGACATTAAGTAATATATATTATGATAACCCACCAATTAAGTATTGTATTAATGATAGTTTACGGTTTGAGTGATCATCCAGATAAATTGATAAATTTAATGGATTTATCTAGATGCTCACCTCAATAACTCTTTTGTCAATATAACACTATTTGTTTTTTCTTTTCTAGATAGAGTTTAGAGATAATAGTGTATATTTTAGAGAGATAAATTTCTAATAAAATAAAGAATTAATAGTGTATACATTTTTTTTATTTTTTATCCATTTAAAATTTATCTCTACTAATCCAAATATTAAATACTATGTATTTTTTTTCTTTAATTATAGCACAAGTTCTACACATTTGATTTGGATTTGTATTAACTGTTTTGAAGTCAGGTCTCTCTCATCAATGGAACAGTCATGGGAGCTGGAGCAGGTCTATCCATGAACACGAAGTTTAGGGTTGTCACTGAAAAGGCTGTATGACTTCACTTCTTAGAATTAGATTTGGTTTCGAAATATATTCTTTTTATATCGTAAAGTGTCTCACTAATGTAAATGCTATTTTAATGTTCTGTATCCGAAAATTTAATTTCTTAAGATGTTTTAGATCTTCTCTAAAGTAATTTCTTATATAGATTACTTAAAATTTGACAACCTTACTTCACAAACTTGTAATTAGAATAAATGACATGACATTCCTTATGTAAACTTTGTTATATAAGTACCGTGGTTTAGAAAGTATCTGAAAAAAATATTTATATATTAACATAATATCAATTATTAGACTGAAATTAAGTACTCACTCTAACAACTTCAATATTGGTGTTTTTAGATAGTGTTTAAATTTACATGATATTTAATATTTATAAAATTGAAATAAGCATTTAACTCACACAGTTATGGAAGCTCTTGATGGCACATGTAACCTTTTTTTTAGCAGCATATGAAACATCTAACCTCATTAGTTCTTAAGCACTATCATTCTACAAAAAATTATATCTCAGTTCATTATATGTCTGTAGATATTTGCTATGCCAGAGGCATCCATTGGACTTTTTCCAGATGTTGGTGCATCCTACTTCCTTTCTCGACTACCTGGCTATTTTGGTAACTAAATACGCTCCTCGCTAATTTTTCTTCTCAAATTCAAAAAAATTAGCAAGGAATTAATTAAATTTTAAGCAACTATAGTGCATCAATTTACATTAAGAAACTTGTATTGCAGGATGCTACACTGAATCTGTATCCTCTGTCAGACATGTCTAAAATATAATTTTTTTTTATATAAGAAAAAAGAATCTATAATCCCTTTGCATGATGTATCTGAAGGCTCTTTGACTTCATTCCATGAAGAATCAACACACTATTTTGTATACTATACAATGCATACATATTTGTCGATTATTATTCTACCACCTCCATAACAAAGTTACTTTTAATATATATATATATATATATATATATATATATATATATACACATTATTTTGCTTGGTTTTTTAGGCGAGTACATTGGGCTGACTGGTGCTAGGCTAGATGGAGCAGAAATGGTAGCATGTGGTTTAGCTACTTACTTTGTCCATTCAGTGGTAAAACTATATTTAATACCTGTTAATTATTTACCTATAGAAGCAATTAATTCTTATGCAGGTTAATATTCATCAATTAAATTTTTAAGTTCATCAAATGGGTAAAATTGAATTTCTTGTGTTATTTTGAAGTGTAAATTCTTTAGCCAATTAAATTTTGTAATTTTATTTTATTATTTTCTGTGTAACAGAAGTTAAATACACTAGAAAATGCTCTACAAACTGGTAATTGGGATGTAACAATGTCGACAGTTATAGAAACATTCACAGATAAACCAAATCTGAAGGAAGACAGCTCATTTACAAGGTAAATAATGATAATGAAATTAATTATAATTAATCATCCTCTTAAGATTTTGTGCACTTTAAGACTTGAAATATATCATATAACTGAGAACTAATCATTCTGAATTGTCACCGAAAATAGATTGGAGGCTATAAACAAATGTTTCTCAAAAGGGACTGTGGAGGAAATCATTATATGCTTGGTAAGTATACATATTAAGATGTGAAAATTTTTTATTCTTTTTGTGTAGTTCTATGCTGAGTATATGAGTGGAATATCATTTGAATCATGTGTAGGAAAAGGAATTAGAAAATGGAGAAGAAGAGTGGATAAAACATGCATTAAGTTCCATGAGTTCATCTTGTCCCTTGAGCCTCAAAATATTTCTGAAATCAGTGAGTATGATAAGAAGCAAAATGAAATTAATTTGCTTAATTATGATCTTTATGAAAATAACCATTAACCATGTATGATCAATCAATTAGAAACTTGTAATTTTTTTGCCTAATTAGATCAGACTGGGCCGTGTTCAAAACTTTGAACAATGCCTTCACCGGGATTACACCATTGGTGCCCACATCCTCAGAAGAACTGTTAGCAATGATTTCTACGAGGTAATTATTTTGGAACATCTCCATTCAATGATTTGGCAGTTAAGATTTAACATTTTTCTGATTTTCAGTGTTCAAAGTAGGGTTATAGCTTTTTTTTTTTTTTCGGACCTTTCTTTCAATTCAAACACAATCTAGGGTTCAAGAGCAAAGCTGTTTAACAAAGACAACAATCCAAAGGTAAGAGTAACTTGCTTTTACGTAAATTTACTTAGATTGTTATGCTGTATTAGTGATTAATTTTATCTTCCTATTTTTTTATTCTTTTATTTTTTCATTTTGCTTCATTAATTAGTGGGAACCTTCGAAGTTAGAATTGGTAAGCGATGAAATGGTGGATCAGTGCTTCAGAAATGTCGAAGAAGAGGATTTCGGGTGTTTGGAACTTCCTGATCGTAGATTCAATTCTCAAATTGCAAGCAGATTGTAGACACAAGATTTTAGCCTCGTTGTGCTTTCAGAAGTTCAACGATTCTGCTTCTGAAATTGATTTACACAGTTTATGATTATATTTGGCTCATTCTGAATTTGTTTCAGTGGTTTTCAAGTTAGACTTTCTACTTTGTGTGCTACGTACTTTTCCGTTGCACCTTCTCACCACACTTTTTAAATATTTAAATGGGAAACATTGAAGCGTGATCTTGTTCCTATTACTAATCCTTCCATAGAAATTTAGTTAAAACCACGGATGAGAATACGGCGAATAGCTATGATGTTTTTATTTTTAAAGTCAAAATTAATTAATTTATTTTAATCAGAAATAAAAATAAAACTTTATATTCGTTTTTATCTTTAATTTGAAAGATATGAAATTTGTATTTTATTTTATTTTTTTAATAATAAGTATACATGTATTCGTGTTTATATATACTCTTAAACTGTTATAAATATTAATTAAATAATTTTAAAAACAAAAAAGTCATGATATTCAATAATAATTATACGTAATTAAAATTTTATGATAGTTATAATATATATCTTTTTTTTAAATGTTAAAAAAAATACTTCAACCTTGTATTTGGATATAATATTTGAAAAAGGGTAATTACCTTTTCAGAAAATTAAAAGCACTTTATAACAAAATATGTTGTTTGGGTAAAAAGTTTTTAAAGCAATTGAAATTTTAAGATTTTATTAAAGTAAATGGATTATTTAAAATTAAAAAAATTTAAATTTTAAAAAATAAAGTAATAATTTTGTATTCTCAAATTCATATTTTGGAGTCTTTGTAGTTTGGATCAATTTCTTGAGTAGACTAGTGAGACCAATCTTGAACCTAACATAGACTTAACTTGAAATGAATCTAATTCAATTTGGAATCGACAAATTTGACTTGATACGTGCTTAGTTCAACTTAACTGAATATAACTTGACTTTACTTAGACTCTCATAGAATCAGCTCGACCTGAACTAGACTTGACTTGATCTTTATTTAGTCTTTACTGAGTTAGACCTAACTTGATCTTAATCAGATTAGGACTCATCTAAACTTCTTCGAACTTGATTGAACATGAGTTAGTCTCAAATTGAATAAACATATATCCACTTTAATTCAAGTGAATATTAGCTTATCTTAATTCATCACCAACTCAATTTGACTTGTTTGAGCCCAATTAACTCGATAAGGCCTTACTTTTTCAAATTTTTTAATCTTCATCAATTTCTTAAATTTCTCGAGTTAAAAAATTTTCAAAATACTTTCTTGAATTTAGTTTTAAATTAAGCTCTTAGCATTTACTTTTCATTACTTTTACTTTTTTTTTATACATTTATGTAATCTTACATTAGTGATTGATTTTATTGATTATCTCATTATTTAATTTGTCTCCAATACTAATCATTATAACTATTATAGGTTTTGGTTACATCAACGCCACATAAGGTTGTAAAGTGAATATATGTCACCTGTAGTTGTTAAAGTATAACTACTCTTTAGAAAATACTTTTCGAAAGAAAAAAAATGTATTATGAAAAACTATTTTTGGAATGTATGTTTTGCATTTCACAAAGTACTTTGCATAATGTTTTACTTCCGGAAAGAGCTTTCTGCAATGCAATCATACACCCCCTAAATGGCTTTTGAAAAGAATTCCGAAATTATTTTTGCTGTTTCGGAAAAGCTTTTCCGGAATAGAAATTGGCGTCTGAAAATGAACATACGCTTTGGATATATTGCATGCTTAGTGCACCACAACTTTTCATGGACAACACAGATCCCAAACTTACAGACTCGACGGAAGTACTAACATTCGCACCAAGCAACTTTTATCCGTACATCCATAGGAGTATCTGTAGCGTCGTCTATGGCTCCTTTTTTTTAAATAGATTGTTGTGAGGCTTTCTTGAATCTGTTTGCAGATCAGTTCAATTTTTCTACCATCAAATGTACAATATTTCATCCACAAGCATACATATAAGAGTATCATGAATAACATTTGTTTTGCATTTACCTTTCCTTGCCTATATATAACCGTAATTCTATGATTCCAGATCATTCAAATAATTGTTATCCATAAACCCTTCCAAACATTATTTTGTTTTCCATTTAGTTCTACTAATTGAAAGTGTTGAAAATTAACCTTAAAGTTGTTATGGTGCCCTGGGCTTAATCTCACTAGTCTATTACATTATTCAAGTTATTTTGCAACATAAAAATAAATGTGGCACAATCTCTTGTTTTTCCTTTCGTATGTTGTTTTGCAACCACTAAAAAAAACTTAAATCCCTTATAAATTGATTGTCAATTTCTTGACAAATCAATTAGTTGATAAATTACCTGTCAACTTACCAATTATAATTTAGTGAAATTATCTGTCGATAATAATAATAGTATTAATAATTTTTATAATAAAAATAATATTCGTAATATTTATTTATAGATCTTGGGAAGGATTTTTCGGTAAGTAATTTTTATTTATCAACGAATTTTATCAGTAAATCACATTTTTCTAATATTAAAAATATTGTCTTCATTGTATATATACATTCCTAATATTTTTTTCAAATCTAGGTGTTCTCATTTTCTCTTTTAAAGGTTTGACCTGTTATGATCTATATGAATTCTTATTCTTGTTCTCTTTACCATATTAGTCTATCTTGCTTCCATGTTAGATTGTATTCCCAATTGCTATTATTCGATCCTTTAACTTTCTGTAATTTTTTTTACAGTCTAGTCTAATATACATACAATCTAAGAAACCTACCTACAGTGGAGTGGTATTTATCCTATTCATATGTCCTCCTAAAATTAAAATCTTATTATTTGTTCTCAAACTCCATATTAGACACAATATCTTGCGGCGCTTCTACACCTCTCCACCAATAAAATTTATCCTTCACTTTCATATTTATACTCAAATTTCTCCAAAATTCATATCTAAAATCTATGATTTCTTCTCATATATCCCATTTTTCACACCTAATCTCCATTTCATTTTTTCTAATAAAGTAATATTGAATCTTTCTATATCTCTTAATCCGAGTCCCCTCTTCTTTATTTTTATTTAAGTTCTCTTATTTAATTTAGACTATTTCCCCTATCTCATACTCTAACTCTAAAAAAGTTTCTTTGGATTTTTGTGATTTCTTTACATATAATTTTCTTTTTGCATTTTGAAGAAAGAAAAACAAAGTAGTAATAAAGTTGAGATAACTAATTTAACGAGGCATACATAACCGGCAAGTGGTAATATTCTACGTTTTCATCTAGAAAGCCCATATCTAACTTTATGCATCACTTCTTCAGAATTGTGGTTTCATTGGGTTCTCCACGCTAGGTACCTAAAAGAGATTTTCATATAGCCACAATTGAAAATCTTCAAAAGATATTAGAATGTTAGAACGTTTTTCAGCACTAGAATATTTTGTGTTGTGGGTTGGAAGAATTGCTAACCTTTGGGCAGCTACAATACATTAAACATTAATGCTTGCTGTCATGTTTAACTACACCACTTAACCTAGAAAGATTCTTATAATGTGCAAAACATGGATTTTTCCTACTTCTTGTTTATATATCACGAGTTTCATCAATTTCCAAAGGGCAGGTTGGTCCCCTATGCTAATGTATCATGTCTTTTACAATGTATGTATTCACAATTCTTATCTTCAACTTCACTTCTTTTAAGTGATTCCAAACCTTCAACTTCACTTCTTTTAAGTGATTCCAAACGGCACGTCTTCTTTTTCCGTACTCTTTCATTTGTGGACACTGTGTTTCTTGAAAATGAGTTGAGGACTTAATCTGTAATGTAAAATAATAAAAAAGTACTGATCATACAAAATGAAAATCACGTTCTTTCTAATTGGATTTCAATAAACTAATAAACAAACTGTTTGCACTGTTCAAAGTGAAATAAAAAAATGATTAAAAAGACATTAAATAATTGAATTACATGCCTAGTTTTCACTAATTCACACGTTTTCCTTTAACCAAATAAAATATTTAATGGAAAATTTGAACGAGGTATGATATTTTCATTATCGCTTTATTTTATATAATTATTATACAATTTATTTAAATTTTAAATATTGTTTATTAATTAAGTTAAATATTTAAGTGAATTATAAAATAGTTGTTTATAAAAAAGTTGGTTGATAAAAAGAATTTCTTCCATTAGTTTCTGAAAAAAAAAAAGAAAAAGAAAGAGAAAGTCTGCACGTAATGGTCTAATGTGACCACCTTTGTTTGTCTTATAAATCTAAACATATCTCAAGACATTAACATTTCCACATCATTTAGTTATGTTTGTTCACAACTCACCCGATTGTGAAAATACTGTTTCTGTTTGTTTACTGTGGTCCATATATTCCTCCAGAAGAAGCCTTTTTCATCCTTACAGACAAAAAAAAGGAAAAGAAGAGTAGTCTGCGTAGCTAGTGTCGTCCACCTTTAGACATTTTTGGATGCAAATCTGCATTTTTTTGAGAAATCACTCGCAATCAAAGCAAAACAAAGGAACATCTTACATTTACAAATTAAGTACTAGCGATATTAAGTTTTACGTTTATAATAGGATGATATAAATAATTGTATATTTTAAAGGAACTGTTATATTTTGACCACCAACTAAATTAATAATACCACTTTGATAACTTAAAATAATAATATTTTATTTAAATTTATAATTTTTTAATTTGAAATTTTAATATAAATTATTATATTCTATATTTTTGAAAGGGTGTTAAAGTATTATTATAAAAAAAATTATCTTCAAATCAATAAAAAAATATAAATAAATAAAGTAATAAGAACATTCCAACCTTTTACAAAAGTATATATAAATTAATAGAGTATAAGGAATATTTCAAGCCTTTTAAAAAAAAAATATGTTCATTACTCGTTGTATACTCTGTCAATTAATATACAAAATATATACATCTTAATCCACCTTCTAAGTAAACTTTTATAACTCCTACAAAATCAGCTCATATTCCCTCGTTCAACAAAAGATATATGTTTATTTGTAATACTCAACACATTCAGTAACCATCAATTTCATCGTCTATTATAATTTAATCATTTTCATTTAGACCTTGAATAAATTTCCAATTGAAACCACTTTTTTCTTAGGTTTTATCTGTTTTGTTTCTGATTTGCCTTCATAGGTCTTTTTCCCTTAACTGTTGGTCCCCTTATTGCACCTACTCATTGTTTTTTATCTTACTGTATATGAGAAATTCTTCCAAGAAACTTTGTCTTTATGCTCCTATATGTCTCTCTTTAATTGATTCCAGTTTTCAGGTCGGTATATAGATGAACAGATATTTGATTCCTAGATAGAAAAATGTGATTTAGAAATTAATTTTTAGTTACTAAATGAAATGGTAATTAATTGTGAATAGTGATCAAATTAGATTTTGGTTGTTAAATTATAAAATAGAAGTAATGATTAGATTTAGTGACTAATTAAGTCAAATAATTGGTATCTAACCTTAGCAACCAAAATTTCAGTAACCTATGTCATTAGATTCTAAATTGATATCTAATTAGAGACTAATTTAGAATCTAATGGTATAAGTCACTAAAATCTTGATAGCTAATGTTAGATATCAATTATTTGACTTAATTGGTCACTAAATTCAATTATTACTTCTATTTTGTAGTTATTTAGCAATCAAAATTTAATTTGGTGACTATTTTAGTCACAATTAACAACAATTTCATTTGTTAACTAAATATTAATCTCTAAATAACTTTTTTCTTTAATGTATATAATCTATCATATTAAAAAAAAAAAAAAAAAAAAAAAACTCATTTCAAAGCAAAGGATAACTACGCCCGTGCTTTCGATTAGTTTTCAACTATTCAAACTATATTACTCTAATAAAACAATATTTCCTTCCCATATAACTAGTTAAGAATAACTTTAACTCTTGAACAAGTAAGTATCAAGATCATTAGTCAGTGACTTCCATTAATTTTTTCTTGTTCATAACATTTTATTTCTGACTAACCCTAATACCCTAATGGATGGTGTTGGTCAAATGCACCAATCATAATATGCGAAATTAATCCATGCTCAGTACACTTGTAAATATTTCCTCCCCAGTTCACCATTTTTAAATATAGCATTATTCCTAAACTCTTATATGCTTTTTTACTACCGTCGTACATACAATTTTTCATATTTTATTCTCATATTTTCTTACTGTATGCATATTGAATTGGTTAAAGTGATTTTATATTTATCCACTTGTTGCACAAAATTTCATTCCCGTGTAGCTATTTTACATTTAAAGAATATATGAGTTAGTGTTTCTATATGACTATTACATAATCCACATTGATTATTCATTAACTATATCCTCCTTTCGAGATTTTCCTTAGTTGTTATTCTATTAAAACTCAATCTCCATAAAGAGTGTGTTATATTTGATACGAGTTCTTTTTTCAAATATTATTGAAGAAATCCTGTTTTTTCCCACTATTATTATCCCTATATTGTAGTAATTGGTATGTATTTTTATTGCATATGAACCAATTTCTCCTATAATCCATTCTCGACTATCTTTTCTATTCATTTTTGGTATGCATGTTATCAATTCATTATGAAAATTTTGTATTTCGATATGTTCTTAGTCATACCATTGTCTTCTGCATTGGAATTTCCATTCCCAATAAACATTATTCCAATTACCCATTTCAGCCAGTGTTGTAGTTTTCAGTATGGAATTACTATGTGGTACTTTTTAGCTAGCACAATATGTGAAATAATCCTCATTCCATATATTCTATTTAATATTATGCTCAACCCAAGGTTGATCTTAATCATTTTCACATATTATTTTAAGATACCTCCACTACATTGATTCACATTTTTTAAAATTTTGATTGATTTATCTATAATTCTCATATTTTTTATTCTGACACTTTCCTTCGCAAACTTGTAGTTTTTTGTTGCATATCTCCATTTCAACTTTGCTATTAATACACTATTAAATCATTGCATATTCTTTATGTTCAGACCATCTATAGGTCTTTTGGTTTACATATCTGACATCATTTGACCCAAGCTATTTTCTTTCTCTGTGATCCCCATCCCAATAAAAATCTTCCTTGTATTTTATTTCATTCACGACCATCTTTGGGACTTTGTAAAAAGAAGATAAAATAGAGAAGAGAGTTTAACACGAATTTAATCAAACATTTCATGCTCGTAAATGTTAACTTTTTTTCCTTTTCATCTTGATAATCTTTTTCATATTATTTTCCAACATATTGTCCTATAAACTACTTTTTTTTTTTTTGTTTAGGATTTCCTCCAACTGGTAGTACTAGGTATATGAATGGGATATTCATTATAGTACAGACAACTGATTCAACTGATTACCACTAATTACCACTAATTCCAATCCCACCCAATTTAGTTTCGTGAAAATTAACTTTAAGTCTAGAGGTTATTTCAAAGCATCTTAATATTGCTTTAAGGGTGATCATATTTTGCATGTTCTGTTGGAAAATGAAAATAATATCCTCAACATATTACATGTTTATTTCTGTATGTTTTTTCCTATTTTCATTCCTTGTAGATAGTTTAAACTTGTTGCGTGTCTAACTAGTCCTGTCGTCCCCTCCACTGTAACTAAGAATGGAAAGGGTGCAAGTGTCTCTGCCTAATTCCCTTTGTAGGAGTAAATTCTTGTGTTTGGCTGCCATTTGTCCAATAGTTTTCGAGTTTAGGCAGTTTTTCTTATCCAGTTTATTCATTTTCTGCAAAAACTAATGTATCAAGTTTATAGTAGATAAATTCCCATCTGTGGTGATATTATAACATCACTGTTTCTTTCCCACCTTCATTTCACACTGATATGTATTATTACTTTATTAATATATAGAATATTTATTAATAAATATAAGTGTCAAACAGAAGTTAAATATGAATAGCAATGTCAAATTATTTTTCCTTTATCAAAATCGATCTTATTTCCCATCAGAACATTGCCCAATAAATTCCTATAAGCTATAAATGCATTCTGAATTTTGTTTTATCAATAATAATGAATAATGAATTTTATCAATAGTAGGACAAAAGTTACTCCTACTAAAAAAAAGCCCTATATATTTTATATTTTACATTAATCGCACAAGAAAGAGTTATCCCCACTCCCATAAGAAAAGACAGATACTCCCATCTCTCGTACATCTAAGTCATAATGTCTTGTTACCGCCAAAACAAAAAAAATCCAGTATGGACTTCCCCGTATCCTGATTTCTCAAAATCTATAATTTGACAATACTTTTTTATTTTATTTGCAAACAATTTGAAGACAATTTTTGTATATCCACTCGTAATGTTTTCCAATATTTTTTAACAAAATTGAAATTATAGAGTGATATTTAAGTAGCCCAAATTTAGCTCATTCATTTCTTTTTGAAAAGTCAAGAATTAAATAAATAGGAATATTTATGGATTCTTGAATCCTATTATAAAACATAAAAAAGACTAACAACCAGTAACTTACATCCTTAACCAACAACTAGCCTGAACAACACTTATGACAATTAACTAAAGGCCCCCACAATGTAATGACAACTTTACAGGAATACCACACCGTAAGAGGGGCACCTAACCACCACCAAGGTTTGAAACCAACAACAACACAAAATAGAATATTTTGGTAACACATGGTAGCAAAGAAGACTCAAAACATAAACAAACCCCACGAACAGGGATCACCCTTCTGCATCCGGTAGAAGGATTGTGCTCGTGATAACTTCTTGCATATGAATTAGTTAACCTTTCCTTTTCCTACACCTTCAAGACTCTTGTCGTATACCTCATTTCCTCTTCCCTCCAATTACGTTCACCTTCACGCATCTGTTTCCAAGAATTGCTACTGCATAGGACTATCCTACCTGCAAAATAAAACCACACTTATGCCAACACCTACCCTGTAGACTTCACCTATATTGGTAGCCACTGGTTTTTTACCTCTGCACTTTTTCACCATGGTTAATCCTCCCTACAGGCCAACACTTATACGAAAGTTCCATTAAAAAACCTACGACAATCATAAGTCTCGCAAAACGTGTCAATAGCCGTCATGGCCAAGAGAACAAGGGTGGCAAGAACTGTAAAGAACCTCCATGATCTGTACACATAATCTGTTGAGACCCTGAAGAGGTTGATCTTCCTCTTATCATGGTAGTACTTGTTCACTTTCTTAATGGTCTCATCTAATTTCTGGGTCTTGGTGGGTCCAATGGATTTGCTCATTCCATTGAATAGTTCCTCAGTCTCTTCTACACTCAGAGAGCTACTTGACTCTATGATCCCAGCCTTCCTCAGCAGCTTCACATCCTCCACAGTGTCTACGATTCCCCTCATCAGTTCTGTGTACCTTGTGAAGATCAGAAAATCTGGTTTGGTCAAGGCCTCATAAGCCACAAGATTTCTCATTATCACTTCAGAGTTCACATCCAATTTGAGCACAGGGAGGTAAAATATGCCCGTCTCTTCGTCAAATTCGATGGCCATGTTGTCACCTTCCAAGGGTCGGAAACGGACCCCAACTGAATGAAGCTCAGTCACACAAGGGACGTTGACAACCTCAGGAACTTCTTCTTCAGAAAGTTCAGGAGGTGATGAAAAATTTTCAAGTTGAGAGGACACTTTTAGCACTGGATCTAGGTGTCGTTTAATGGGTTTCACAATAGGAATATTCACGTCATTCAACTTTTTTAGAGAGTCCACTGTCCATGTCAATGCCCATTTAACTTTCTTAAAGGAAATTGCTATGGCTTTAGAATTTGTGCTTTTCTTGAGTTCAGAAGTACCTGTGGTAGAGTCAATATTAACACGAAAATTATTAGCTATGTCTCCATCATTCTCGCAAATATTTACAAGAAAAAAAAAAAAAAAAAAAAACACTAATGTTATGTGAAGATTAATAGAATCATCTTATAACTTGTTTATTATATCAGAGTTTACACGTACCTTCGCTTTGATCAGATATCGCTATTTCAGACTTTTCAGCATGAGAGACGACCAAATGGTACATGAGATCCACGACATGGCAATGCTTTGATACAGCATCAGAACATGTGGGGGTGCGAGTTAACTTGAGTGGAGAGTGTTGACAACAGAATGACAAGAGCATTGAACCCAAATACTCTTGAACTGAATGAGCAGGTTCGGAGCTTTGAAACGCCAACATCTTAAACAAGGAGTAAATTGGAATTTGGTTCTCCACCATGAGGATGTCCCTTATGATGGCATCGTTAGTTAGTTTGACACCACGTAAGTGAACTCGGTGTTCTAGTCCCGTCATGAAAGAGCCAGAAAATTTCTCACTGACATAGTTGTGGAAGAAATTCAACAAGAACAAAGCATCAATGGCCATGGCGTATAACAGGGTTTCATCCTTGAGGTCCAAGTATTTGTGGTAACTAGCACGGATGAAGGTTGCTGTGTTGCGGAATTCTTCAACTACTTGTTTGAGGTCATGTTTTTGGAAGTGGTCTAGGACCGCCTTGGCAGCAAAAACTTTGAACCTTTCCAAGGGATAGAGCTCAGGGCGAAAGTGAGTGTACGGACCAATGGCTATAAATTGAGGAGCAAAGGCTTCTGGCTTGGCTGAGCTCAAAGATTTGGGAACTTGGAATATGCAAACAGGTATTTTTCTCAAGATTGACTGGTTGGTTTCACTAGCCATTTCGTTGATTTGGATGACCCAATAGTCTTCATCGGATTCTGAATTCAAGATTGATAGAGAGGCCATCTGGGTTCTTGCTTAATTCGCCTGGTGAATACGCTGTATGCAATACGTGTTTGTGTGTATCACAATTGATTAATTCTGCTTGGCTGTTTGACACCAAACAGTATTTATCTAATTTCTCTATACGTACACACTCGTGTTATATATATAAATAAGGAAAAATAAATAAAAGAATTATTAATGAAGATGTTTTCTTTAGTAATAAAAATTAAATTAATAAAAGAAATATTTTAAGTATTCCCACTTTTATAGAATTTCGTTTAGGTACGTATAGGTAGGCAAATGTACATAACTTTACATATAACTTCGAATACATCTTTTATGGAAATATTTATATTTAACCTTTTCACACCTAATCTCTCAATTAAAACAAGGCTTCCAAAAATAATAAGTTAATAAGTTAGACTGTTATACCTTTTTTTATATCTAAAAAAAATATGACCTCGATCTAGTTATGCAAAACATAATTATAAAATCAATAAGTAGCAGGAATCTTCAATACAAGGAAAAGTTGATTTTTTGCTCAGCGAGTATATGATTAGAAAATAGCAATAAAGTATTGTCCATCTTAATCTACAAAATATAAATGAGTTCTTTTAACTTTGAATGTATGTAAGCCTGTACCTGTTACCAGCGACCAATGGTTATCCATTATCCCGTATCAACATATACCTTTACTATATGCAATGCGTCTAAACAGAACCTTTTATATTCTTGTTCCTGCTTTTGTACACTTTGACATGCTCGGTTGCAAGCCTATGTAAACTACAAAAGAAAAAATATAGACCTTTTTGCCAGTAGTTAGCAACAAAGATATACTATAGTTACGTCCAAGATAAGTTGTTCTTATGTCACAAACCTGTGATTGGAGATCCCATAAATAAGGTTTATATGGGTAAAAAGAAGTCACTTGTTAGTTCTGCTATAACACTAAAATTGACTTAAAATCAATTTGTCCAGTCCTATAGTGTGTGTGAAAGTGCTAGATATTGCAGTACTAAGAGACCTTGCGGGTGATGTATAATTTTCAACATACACTTACAAGATTATCATTATGAGTGTCAAGTGGTGGGGTCGCTTGCATGAGATCTTACCAAGATTTATAGAGCACTCATGAATATCGTGCACATGTATGGTCTATTAGGCGAACATAACGATAACAGAAGAATTGTAGGGCTGTATTGTGATTGATAAAGCCTCTAACACATGCTAAGTGTCTTGGTTTATATAGCTTGCTATACCAACTTTGATGCATTACATCTTATATGAGATTCATGATTTATCTTTTTTCTTTTTATAAATTCATGTTAGGCATTGCTATGAACTTTGACATCTGAGTTAGGCTGACACATCAAAAATTAATAATCATATGTCATGACATAAAATATATTATTACAAAAAATGATACAAAAGCATAGGAGAACTAAGTCAAATCCATGGCAAGAAAAGAGAAGATCCATGATTTATCTTTTTTTTTCTTCTTTACATTTTCCAATATGGTGATTGTTGTAATTAGAGATATTGTAAAATTAATAAAACACATTAAAACATATTAAAATATGTGTTAATGGTTTTGAATATTATGCCTGACAAGATTTTACTCAAATTCTTCTCTCATCTTTGATATTTTTATGTAACCATTAAAAGGTGCTGACCTATAGATAGAGACACTTTCTTGTTTCTCCAAAACATACTATTAAATCATTTTAATTCATAAATAATAATAGTCATTGAGTGATACTTTGATACTTAACTTTAATAGATGATGTGAAGACAATATGTTTAATTATTTATAAAATAAAATAACATAAAACTCATTAGTAGTATGTGTAATTTATTTTGGCTCATAAAATTACATATGAAAATTATATAATAATTCTTGAAAATGAGTAATTTTGATATTTTTATGTTGATGTGATTGAAAAAATAGCAGAGTGGATGGTGCTTTTGTCAAAGAGTTAATGAAATTATCTTAAAATAATATATTCAGACGATGATCCTTAAAAAAAACTACTGAAAAAAAAGCTTAAATTTAAATAAAATATTAACTAATTAGGTATTGGTTAAATGTCTTTAAACTCTTAAAATATTATAAATAGGACCCAACTTAGTTATTGAAGTTCTCTCATTGTGCTACAGGTTGGCATTCCTACCCGTATTATGAATAAAACTTTTAGCAAATTTAAGGATAAACTTACATTCAACAACATACATTCAAAACCACATACATTCAAACAACTTCATTATCCATATAAGAGAGGCAAATTATGTAAGTTGGTGTAGGGTTTAGGAACCAAGCAAGCATAACCTCAGCCAAGGAAGCTTTACTACGAAGAAAACCTCAAGTCAGTTTAACCAAAGTTTAACCTTAATTATGTAAATAATAGGCTTGAAAAACCTAACCCTAGGAATGTTAAAAGAAAACTCAGTTATTCATTTATCAATTTTTCCGTCACTACTAATGATTTGAATTTTTTTTATTTGATCATAATACTTAACAAAGTATTTAACCGATTAGCAACTCCATTAATAGTATAAAACCTATTTTTCTTAGAGTTTGTCCATTGGCTAGAAGCTGCTACATACAAAAACAAAAGATGCATGAGAACATTGGCAAATCTCTTAATCATTGGAAAACGCAAACACATAATCAACATACAACATATAAGTAAGGAGAAGCTTACGTTTAGGACCAACCATATGCTGCAGCAATTCCTATTAATTAAGCCAGCCGGGAAATTCCCCTGTTAGGCACCTCCTCTGCTATACAAAAAATTAAGAAACAAAAACAAATAGATAACTAACTATTCAAAGACTACAAATTTTTAACATGAAAATATGAAGAGAGAATTCATTAATTTTAGTTCATCATTCTAATTTAATTATAACTATGATATCAAGTTTTTGTTATGTTATGAATGTAAAATTCTTTTAAAAGTCATATTTACATTATTTTTTACTAATTAGTAACATAAAAAAATTCTACACGTGTTTTTTTTTAACATTTTTATAAAACAATTGTTTAACACCTTCAAATTAGTTATATAACATTAACAATACTTAGTTTTAAAAAAACTGTAATTATATATATGTAACAATTTTAAGAATGTTCAATGAAAGTGTATTCAATAAAAATAGTGCTAAGAGTTGGTGTTGTATTCCATTTTGACCTCTAGCTACTATCATCGAACTATTCCATTCATTTTGTTACCTTCAAATATAAATGAAAAATGGGTAGGTCATGACTGATGATATAATGAGAAATTCTTAGATGATGTTGGAGCGAGTAGAAAGGAGAAGGAGAGTTTCTTCCTGCATCGCCATATGTTCTTCCTGCACTTTTATATATTTTATAATTTTTCAAAATCTTTATTTTGAAAAGATTCTTTTACCCTTATGACGATTAATATACATGTTTGAAAGAATAAAATGGAAATGGTACTTTTCGAAAGCTGTTTTTGAATTCAGAAAAAAGCAAGATTGAGTTATTTTGAAATTTATTTTGACTTTCAGAATGACACAATTCGAAAACTTTTTCTAAATTTGAAAACTGAAAATTGTCATTATGGAAATAGCTTTTGAAAAGTGTCAAATAACTTTCGGGTGGTGTTTTCTAGAAATTGTTTCCAGATTCCAAAAACAGTTTTCGGAAACCACCGTTTCAAAAATCTTTTCAAAAATCTCTTATCATCATTGCAAAACACAAACACATAATTCTCTTCTTCGAATATCATTTCAATTAACAACGATATATTACTTTCAACGGACAACGATAGACATGGCGGGAGGCGTTGGTGGCGATGCACATTATCAGTGAGAACTGAAGAGAAGTGTGAAACATACGAAGGTGAAGGGTAAATAAGATAATGCAAGGCACTCTGAAAAATTGAAAAATATACGAAGGTGCAGGAAGAACCAATAGAGGTGTAGAAAGAAGCTCACGAGGAGAAGTTGTGATAATGGACCAAACATACAGGACTGCTTCTTCCTGCACCTCCATAATTTTTAAAATTCGGCAATAGACATGTGTAAATTACAAAATTATCCTTGCTGTTATAAACTAAGGTTTTGAATGGAAGAGGAGCAGTGCAGTGCAGTTCTGAACGGAGGTAGAAAGTGTGGCAGTGGTGGGAGGTTCCGACGGTGCTGGAGTGGCGGATTGAAGGCGCTTTGGGCGGCTGTCGATCGGAGTGGGTGGCTGAAAAACAACGAGAGTCGTCGTTGTCGAGGTATTTAGTATCCAGTTTTCGATTTTTCACGAATTGTAGAAATCGTAAAATTTTATATTTACGGTTTCTATAAGTCGTAGGTTTAAAATCAGGATATTAGACACTAACGGATTGTAGAAACCGTGTTAAATCAACATTTATAAGAGCTTACGGTTTATACAACCCGTAAGTGTATAGGTGTATGACAGAAGTCTACGGATTGTAAAAATCGCATATCAAATTTTTTTCTCTTCTACAATTTGTACAAACCGTAGAACAGTAGAATTTTTTTTTCTTCTGCGGTTTGTACAAACTATAGAACTTTTCTACTGTTCTACGGTTTGTACAAACCGCATAAGAAAAGTTTTGAATTACTTACATTTTCTACAAAACCGTATAACAATTTAACAGTAAAAAAAAGTCCACCACCGCCGTCCTCCGCCACCAATCCACCACAACTACCTCTACAATCTAAAATTAAACTTACAATGATGTTTACCTTCCTTTCAATTGCTTGAACGGGTGCCAAAATAATGCAAGTGGAGGTTTGTGGGTTGTAGTTCGTGAAAACCGTGAATGGAGAACCAACACTAGCAACTAGCAACCAAGGTGCACTCAATGTAAATCTGCAGGACAAAGTGGGATACGAGCACTGACAGTTGAGGTGGAGGTGGAGGTGGAGCTGCTGTCGGTGGAGTTTGAATGGAGTGTAGTGGAGTTCGAATGGGGTGCAGGCAAAGTGGAGGAAGAAAGAATGTGAAGGGTGGTGAAGGGTATTATGGGGTATGAAATTTTTTAAAAAAGGTTAACCGGTAAATTTATCTAGACTATGGAGGTGCAAGAAGAAGCAGTCAACATACAGTTGAGCTCATTCAATAGCCACAAATTATGGGCCAATATATGTGGGTTTAAATATTATTTATTTTTCCACTTTTTCTTTAATGAGGGAAGGGGTGAGTGGAGTTTAAACTTTAAGGTCAGTTTAGTTAAATCCATACAATTAGTTTCTCATTTAAAAACATAAATATTTGATTTTTTATAATTAAAATTTTAGCTTAATTATCAAATTTTATGTTTTATCTCTTCGATTATATAAACCTAACATATTCACTAAAAATACGAAAAAAATATTTAAATAACTAAAAGTAAGAAATTTTAAGAAATAAATAAAAAAAGTAAACATTAAACTAAATAAAAGTGACTCTAATATGATTTGATTCGACTTAATTTTGCATGAGTTTGCATGAGTTTAATCCGGTACTGTTTTACTCGAGTATGATTCGATCTAATATTTTTTAACTTGAAATAGTCTTATTTAATATAAATTGAGAAAATTTTTACAAATATAATAAATTTTTCTCAAAATCTTTGACAAAATAATAACATCAATTAAGATCTACTAAAAGGATTATTAATATTGATATTTTTAATTTTTTAATAATTATTTAATATTTAAATAATTTTTTGAATTTGGTGGTAATTAAAATAATTTATCCAAACAATAAACTTAAAATTCACTAAATTTGAATTGTTTTTTTCAAACAAAATATTTGAAAAATGAAACAAATTGAAATGAGATCAATTCAAATTTAATTTATTTGAATGTTTTATAAATTATGAAATTTCCTATTCAAACAGGTAAGGATTTGAGCAAATTTAGTGAATATAGAATGAGTTGAATGTTGAAAGAGAAAAGGAAAAATTATATAACTAAAGAAGAGTTCTTCAAATAAAATAAAATTAAGAATCCAAGAAAAGATAATTTTGTAAGGTTATATAATAACTAATGATACTATGTTCATCAAATTTGTTAACACTTTACCTACATCTTACAAATGATATTATCCTAAAGTTGTCTAGACCTATTGAATTTTATTTTTTATGTACCAAGGTTATAAACCTTGCCTTATAGTCTCTCTCTATAGTCTCTCATCTTTGAAAATAATTCACTACTTGAATTACATCATTCTTTATAGTTCGATAAAGTAGAAATTAAATCTATTAGAACGAAGACTTTTGAACTCTCACAATGGTTAACTGCATCTTTTATTTTCACCTTCTCGATGTTACTAGTGAGAATCCTATTTCCTTCTTTTGTTAATGATAGAAACTCAACATTTTCAAGCCTTACACTAGTATTACATGTTACTTTTAACTTCTCTTCATAGTGCTCTTTTATCTTTTCTTTAATCTTATTTGATTTTTCACACTAATTATCTTTTACTTCCACTTCATTTAATTTATTCTTAATCTCTTTCTATCTAATTTTGAAGTGAAAATATTTTGAGTTTGTCTCCCTCTATATTATCCACTTAAATTTGACGTCAAATCTGATCTCACAATACAAACTTGAATCTTATATATTTTGTACAAAACTAACTATTACAGTATTTATAATGTAAGCAAGAACATTTGAACAATCACAATATTATCTTAAATTAATCACTATTTTTTAAATTAAATGTGTTTTATAACGCTTGCAATCTTTATTTTTGGGATTGCAAATGGTTTATACTTTTCTTGTTGATTTCCTAAGTACTTATTACATAGCATGCTGATTCATCACAGAGTTTAAAGGGTTAAATTCCTACAAACTGACTGATGGATGAAGAAGTGGTTCTCTTCATTATCCAAAGAAGATTTTCACTTGCATTTTCATATTTTCATTGAACAAAAAGAGGATTGTTCTTCCACATTGATAATTATCAAAATAATGTCATACTTCAAACTCAATACTCTAAAAATAGAATTAGAAGAATTATGTTTTTTATTGTTCATTTGGTTAGGTGTAAATAAGTAATAATAATGAATTAGTAGAATATAATAGTAACACAAAAATTGTTAATATAGTAATTACAATAATGATACTTATTCAATATTTTTTATTATTTTTAATTTTAATTTTTTAGTTTTAATAAATCAATTTGATATGATACAAATCCCGTGCGGGGTAAAATACTATTAAAATTTTATAGTAACATGTAATACTGGCTAGTTAGTTTCGTACGTTTTAGTATCATTTCATCTTCTAAGTTGCTCTCGTTATCGATTCTATCTAACTCTTCAATTTGTCTAATTTATTTATTATTTTTGTTTGTTTATGTTCTTACCCAAAAGTTCTTGGAAGATTTTATCTATTAATAGTTGGTAAGTCGTTCCTGCGTTTTTAAGACCGAATGACATCACCTGATAACAATAATTGGATCGCTCCGTTATGAACGCCGTCTTTTCCTTGTCCGGGGGTACATCAGAATTTGATTATACCCTGAATAGGCGTCTAAAAAACTCAGCATTCCGTACCCTGAAGTGCTGTCTACCAGTCGATCTATGCTCGGAAGTGGGTAAGTGTCTTTCTGACAGGCCTTGTTGAGGTCAATGTAATCCACGCACATGCGCCATTTCCCGTTGGATTTCTTCACCATCACCACATTTGCAAGCCAGGTGGTATAGACAACCTCCCTGATGAACCCGACCCTAGTCAATTGGGCAACCTCCATCTCCACCACTGCTCTCCGTTCATTCCCTAGTTTCCTTTTCCTCTATGATACGGGCTTCGCCTGAGGAAGTAATGCCAATTTGTGATACATGAAATTCGAGTCGATACCGGGCATATCAACGAGGCTCTAGGAAAAAAGGTCTGAATTGGCTATCAATACCCGCTCTATATTCTCCCTTATCAATCCAGGTGAATTGAGTCCTACTCGGGTGCTTTGATGAGGACTGGGGCCGAGTTGAACTGCAAACATCGGCTCATCAAACGTTGGTCGTTTCCCCTCGTACTCGACTCTAGGATCTAGATCAACCTCTTCTTCATCGCTCGTGTGATTAATTGCCGATTGCTCCACTTGATTACACTCGGCCACGGGTGTTTGGAGCTCCTCGGTTTGGGTTGCCCGCTCTCCTCTTGTCTTCAAGGAATAAGGACTGACCTTTAGACTTTGTACATAGCACTGTTGCGCTTCCTTTGGATCCGCCTTCACCGTGACGATAGTTCCGTCTGGCGCTGGGAATTTCATGGCCATATGAGGTGTAGACACAACTGCCCCCAACTGATTCAAGGTACAACGTCCTATGAGTACATTGTAGGAGGTATCCGCCTCTACCAGGATGTACCGAACATTTAGGGTCCGATACGCCGGGCCAGCACCGAAGGTTGTTAAAAGGTCCACAAATCCTCTGGCATGTACTTGTTGACCTAGAAATCCCAACATAGGCTCGGTATATGACAGGATGGCCTTTTCGGGAACGTTGAGTTTTAGAAAAGTTGACTAATACATCACGTCGGCTGAACTACCCTGGTCAATTAGAACCTTGTGTACCCTCCAATTGGCAATCGTGGCGGTCACTACCACTGGGTCATCTTGTTTGGGATCATGTACCAAGAAGTCCTCATCCGAGAAGGTGATGGGCGGCTGTGTTCGAGGCGGGAAATACTCAATCGAATTGACGCTCCTCAAATACCTTTTCTTGGAGGAATTGGACGATCCGCCTCCTGCAAAACCTCCCGCTATAGTGCCGACTGCGCCGGATTGGGTGGGGAATCCTGGCTTCCTGGCGTCATCAGGAGGTGGTCTTGATTATGGAGTCATACTGAACCTCCACAAAGTTGACAGATCCAGCGACAGTAATGGGATCTTGCTGGACGGTCCCGTTCATGGCTTTGGCTTTAGCCTTTATTGTTCTATCTCCTTCTGCACCGGCTTTGCCTCGGCCACGGACACGACTACTAGGAAAGCGGTTACCTCGTCCTCCACGAGTTCCAAATCCTCTCGGACTGTCCCTAGGTGGTGGCCCTCTCTGGACAAAGCGGGCCAACGCCCCGAACTGGACAAGTTCCTCTATAAGGTCACGAACTTTGGTACACTACTATGTGTTGTGCCCGATGCTTTGGTGATAACTGCACCGAAGGGTAGGGTCTGCTCCTGGTTGTGGTCGTCCCGGTCGAGGAAGGCGAATGAGTTCCAAACTACAGGCTTCCTGCAGGACCATTTCTCTTGTAGCCTTGAGAGGTGTGTATCGATCATACTTGCCAGGGTGGACACTCTTTTCGGATACCTAACGTTTTCTCCGAGAACCTGTGACTGAGATTTTCGCTTTTTGGCCTGGACATTCTCCTCAATACTCATGTACCTGGACGTTCGAGCCCATCAGCTGTCCATGTTGGGAGGTGGATCTGCATAAAGCGAATCCAGGAATGCGCTGGGCTTTAATCCCACCAACAATGAGTGCCGGGTTACAGCCTGGTGAAGATTAGGTATTAGCAGAGTCGCTTTTGTGAACCGAGCCATGAATTGTCGCAGGGACTCGTTGTTTCCTTGCATGATGTGGTGCAGGGAAGCCGATGACGTCGTGGCCGGCTTACTGACGACGAACCTGGTTGTAAACCTAGCACAGAGCATTTCGAAAGAACTCACGGAGTTAGCAGGTAAAGAATAATACCAATCTTGAGCGGGGCCTTTGAGTGTCGTGGGGAACAGTCTGCAATGAACCTGGTCATCGGTGGAAAAGAGATTCACCTAGGTCATATAAGATTTTACATGTATGTCAGGATCAGAGTTCCCATCATATGTATCCATGTGAGGTCACTGCCACTTAGAAGGGAGCCTAACATTCATTACTTCTACGGTGAAAGGATGGAAACCTCCTATATGCTCCTTCAGGTCCTCTCTCAGTGAAGGGGGTGGGACCTCTTCAAATGGCATGCTATGGTAATTTCTTATTCGTCCGTAATGATCTCGTCTAAGCCCCACCGGAGGTTTCCGTGATCCATGCGTTCGCTCAGAGCGAGTGGTTCGCTCCCCTGTTTAGGTCCGCGCCGAAGTTGGTACCCGACTCTAGTACGTTTCCTCCGAGCTTTGTTCGGGGGTTTCTCCCTCCCACTGCATGGAGGGCTGCTATCCGCCTCGTTTGAAGGTAGTCACCTCATCATAGAGGGCCTGCATATCCTTGTCATGGTGTCTCTGTTGATTACGAAACCAGGCGTCAGTCCTATCATGTGCGCCTTAGAGGGTGTTCTGCATCTTGGCCTCACTCTCCTGAAAGGCAGTTTGCAGGGCGGTCTGTACCTTGACCTCACCTTCTCGTAAGGCTGCCTTCATAGCATCCACACTCTGTTGAACGACCCCTTAAAGGGTTTCGATCACAGTGGGATCCATTCCTGTCGATATAAAAACGGGTGATCCTGGGATGGATTTTACCAATGCCCCACGGTGGGCGCCAAATGTTCTTACCCGAACCGAGACCAAGTTGTCCTCTCTATATGACGTCGGCTCTACGAAGAAGTATTGTCTTCTGCCTCCTCGTCAATGCTGAACCAAAGGGTGGTGCACCTGTAGAAGACTCTCCGACACTCAAGTTAATAAGAGTAAAAGTGTCTGTAATAAGGTAATAAGAATGAAAGTGTGTCATACTTCCTGCCTGCTTAGCAATATTTATTAGAATACGTCATTTAAGCAGCATTATTGGTAGCATAATTCTCCATAAAGACATAGGACGTTTAGAATCGTGAATTCCCGTAACGCTCTCCTCTCACCCCGTCTAGTGCCAAAGCGATGTTAGGGTACCCATCCTTTGATTGGGCCTTCAACAATTCGGGTGGACCTGGGCCGGTTATCGGGGGAGGTACACAAGCTCCCCGGGTTCGCGATTCTAGTGGGCAACCTAGAACTAAGTCAGGTGGACTTATAATACCGTCTCTATGTGCCTGGAACTCAAACGAGCAGGGTTCCTGCGTTTTCAGGGCTTACGTCATATCGTCATTAATGAAGTGCAGAGGAAAGGATGTGATGTGGCCCTGAGGTGATGCTTTCGCTCCCTTCCCCTGATGGCTCCACGTGCTCACCCGTCATCGTGGCTTCATCCTATACGTCGATTTTTTCGAATCACATTAATTGAAGTCTAAGCCTCGACTCTTCGTCTCCTTCAGTTGCCTTCAACCTTACTCGGCTCACGCTTTCCTGGAACGCTCCCTCTCCTATACCTTCAACTTGTTCGTTTTTTAGGTACGCTCATGACTTCTTCCTCCTCTTTTTCTGCTTCCTCTGGGGCGCGTAAGAACATACTAGATAGGGAAGTCACTCCCCTGGACAAAGCGAGTTCCTCAGAGCGAACCGCATCCTTTCTAGAGGAGGAAAAATCCTCAGATGATACTCCTTCGGTATCACCACACAACGCCGTTGTGCTAGTGGCGCAGTCACAACCTATTCATCGATCTAAAAACAAAAAACACCCCCAATCCTCTACTGCAAACCCAGGGCTTTCTGGTGTTTCAAAAAGGGCTAAGAGAGCTCCCCCGCACCCTCCTATTGCCATCTCTGGGTATCCTTGGGTGCACAGCGATGTCGACAAACACATGTCCATATATAACACTAGAGACAAAGTGGGTTAATTTGTGGCTGTTTATCCTGTATGTGAGGACCTTTTTATCGAATATGCCGTAGTCAACCCTTGTAGAGCTCACCAGCGTATATACATGAAGCCAACCCCAGACAGCTACGACTTCACCTATGTCTATGATTACTTGTTTAAGGAGTACAACATCACCTTTCTCCTTACTGATTTCGAAGCGGGAATGCTGAACCTAATGAACATAGCCCCCAGTCAGCTACACCCGAATAGTTGGGCCTTCATAAGATGTTTTGAGCTACTCTGTGGTCATCTCGAATTAGTACCTTCCATTAGTATTTTCACTTATTTTTATCAGATGAAGTTTGGTAAGCTTGTTGGTTGGGTATCTTTGAGTGCCTGTCATGGTAGTCCCCTCTTTACCTTATACAACTCGTCTTACAAACACTTCAAACCTCGCTTTTTCAAGGTCTGTTGTTGTTCCGAAGATGCTGAAAAACGCCTCCTCTTCCAGCCTACCCGTACTCCCTGACACCCTCTCTACTGGCAGAAACCCATCCGGTTTTAGCCACACCCCGACTATCGTCTTACTGCCAAGGAGAAGGTAGCGATTGACGCTATCCAGCAGCTTCCTAGGCCGTTTCACACTAGGGCGGTTCTTTGACTTCCTCTGGTCGAGGACCCTGATGCTTTGTTCTTAGGTACTTTTTACTCTTGTCTACGAACTTGTCTAACGTTTCCATCTTGACCCTTTTATTTGTGTTGCAGAGATCATGGGTAACACAGTTGACATGAGGAAACTTCGCACCCAGGTTTGTGGCCGCTGCGACTTGGCGGCTGAACTCCAAGCTGGCAAGAGGAAAAGAGGAGAAACATCTGATTCGGGTGACGCCGCCTCCGTTCAAAAGGAGCCTTTTGATCATGGCCTCTCCAACCTTGGTGTTGCCAGAAATATCTCTCCACTCCTTGAACTCCACGAGGCCACCAACACCACCGACCTTATTGCTGCCAACCTCTCAGGGGGGGCCACTGCGAGCGTACTTCCTGAAGTTATAAACTTGGAAGGCTCTTCTGAAGGTGGTCTCGCCTCGCTGCCTCCAACCAATCAAACTCTTCCTAAGGCCATTCAATCAGACGTGGTCATCAAGGCTTCTTCTTCTTCCTCTGGTCCTGTCAGATTGGATCACCTTAGCGTGACCTCTCTTGGTGTCCAATCCAACTGGCACGTCAATCGGCAGGCTAAAGACTTGAGTCAGGTGTATCCTTACGATGCCGACTTGATGACGAAGGTTGGCGAAGTTGGATGCTTTGAGGCGGGAAGCATCATGATGGCTAGGTGCTTAGCACTCATGCAATACCACCAACACACGGCGGAGGAAAAAGTTGGACTCCGTGACCAGTTGGCAGGAATGGAACAAAAAGTTGACCAAGTTACGAAGGCCAACGAGGGCCTAGAACAAGAGATACTCAGTCTCTAGAGGGTCATTGCTGACAAAGAATCACTCCTTGTTGAAAAGGAAATTGAACTTCTACATTCTCATGGGTTACGTAAGCAGCGGGAGGCTGAACTATCCTGAATGACCCAGGTTGCTCAGGAGGCGCAGGACAAAGTGAGCGAACTGCAAGCGGAAATGGTCAAGAAGTAGGCTGATTGAGATGCCGAGAAACTTAAACTGGAGGAGGCATGTGTATCTGTCTACGAGGATGGGTTTCTGAAGGCCATGAAACAAGCTACTGCCTTTTCTCCCGATCTTGATCCGGCTCTGTTTGATATCGACAAAGAAGACGAACCTGTTGAAGATCCGTCACCTGAGTCTGCCCCTGTGCCTTAGGCCTCTGTTGTAATTTCACATCTTGACTTTGCTTATCGTTATGCCACTTAAGGATAATTGTACAAACATCAATGACTTAACTTGCCCTAAGTATATGTATATATATGTGTCTGTTGCAGAAAAAATATTTGTGTAAGTTTTCTGTTTGTAGATCGATGAATAGGTTGTGCCGGCACCACTAGCACAACGGCGTTGTGTGGTGACGCCAAAGGAGTATCCTCTGAGGATTTTTCCTCCTCTAGAAAGGATGTGGTTCGCTCACAGGAACTCGCTTCGTCTAGGGGAGTGACTTCCCTATCTAACATGTTCTTACGCGCCCTAGAGGAAGCAGAAAAAGAGGAGGAAGAAGTCATAAGCGTACCTAGAGAACAAACAAGTTAAAGGTGTAGGAGAGGGAGCGTTCCAGGAAAGCGTGAGCCGAGTAAGGTTGAAGGCAACTAAAGGAGACGAAGAGTCGAGGCTTAGACTTCAATTAATGTGATTCGAAAAAATCGACGTACAGGATGAAGCCACGATGACGGGTGAGCACGTGGCGCCATCAGGGGAAGGGAGCGAAAGCGTCACCTCAGGGCCATATCACATCCTTTCCTCTGCACCTCATTAATGACGATATGACGTAAGCCCTGAAAACGCGAGAACCCTGCTCGTTTGAGTTTCAGGCACGTAGAGACGGTATTATAAGTTCACCCGACTGAGTTCTAGGTTGCCCGCTAGAATCGCGAACCCGGGGGGCTTATGTACCTCCCCCGATAACCGGCCCAGATCCACCCGAGTTGTTGACGGCCCAATCAAAGGATGGGTACCCTAACATCGCTTCGGCACTGGAAGGGGCGAGAGGAGAGCGTTACGGGAATTCGTGATTTTAAACGTCCTATGTCTTTATGGAGAATTATGCTACCAATAGTGCCGCTTAAATGACGTATTCTAATAAATATTGCTAAGCAGGCAGAAAGTATGACACACTTTCATTCTTATTACCTTATTACAAACACCTTTACTCTTACTAACTTGAGCGTCGGAAAGTCTTCTGCAGTTGTACCACCCTTCGGTTTAGCCTTGACGAGGAGGCAAAAGACAACACTTCTTCGTAGAACCGTCTCGATTCGAGTAAGAACAATTGATAATACCAAATAGATCTCCGTTACATAATTTTAATCTAACTTTAAACTTTTTTCAGTTTTTCTTTTAATATCAAAATACTATTTTAAATCAGTCCCTGTATATATTGTTTCCGCAAAGTCAGATATTGTGTTCCAAACTAAATGATTTCGGTATCTAGAGACTTGTCTATTCTTAACATCTATATTAATTATTACACTGATTTGCTTAGTTTAAGAATAGTAATTCTAATAAAATCCAGTTAATAGTTTAGATCATTATATAATATTAACCTCTAACAGGAAGAAGTTTCCTTATCATCAGATATATCTTTGGATTATACGTGTTTTTTTTGTGAAAAATCTTATATTTTTTTAGTAGAAGGGAAAACAGAGAAATGGCAAAATTTTCTAGTAACACAAAATAATATCCGTATTAAACATATCTAAAAAAAATTCCTTGTCATAAAAAAAAAAGGTAGAAGCGACTATCAAGAAATTGGTACAATGTCTACCGTCACATGACGTATAGGAGGGAGTTGAGTACAAATGACGTGATCATGAACACGTTCTAATTAAGTTCTAATTAAATTCTAATTCTAATAATTATATTAATCTCCATCATGATGCTATGCTTGAGGTCTAAGAAATCGTTTTCACCATTTCCCATTCGTTTGACTTTATCACTCCACAATAACGTGGAAGGTAATTGCACCTGAGTATATTTATTTTACATTCATCTAACAAGTATTTATTTTATAAAGGTATTTTACGTGTCACTCAACAGTTAATTTCGAGTCGTCATCCATCAACGGGTGATATAAACAAAAATAAATAAAATTAGTGGTTTCTAAGAACCGTCACTTTTTTATAATCCAATTTAGTTGTGAATATAATATCATTCCTCTAAAGTAATGTGATAATATAAGATATAATGTGATAATATAAGATATGTTAGTGGATCGCCTTTAAGATTAGTCATAATGTGGAATTACTAGTTGCCAACATTTACCACATTACTTTAGGTCTTCCACAAATCTACACTTTGGTTGTTCTTATAGTCCTAATTTAATCACATATATACTAATCGTGAATATTAGTATTTACAGGAAATCTTGGTGGAAGTTGTACTTTCTATGCACATTAATTCTTTAATTTATTTATAATTTTGAAATTTAGATTAAGACCTAACTTACTGTACAAAAGCTTGTAAGATGAGATACACCTTCTCCTTATATACGGTATTTATCATATTTTAATATAAAATTTTTAACGTATTTATAGATGATCCATTTCTGAGTTTGAATCTTGTAGAAGTGAATATTTATGATCATTATAGTCAGATATGACTCAATAGGTATAATTTGTCAAAATAAACTTTGACTATATCTAAAATTTTGGGTTAAGGCTAAATTTAATTTTATAAAACCATGTTATTTTTCGCTTATATATTATAGTTGATTATATTTCTAGGCTACGTGTGTGATTTTTAACCAAAATTACATATAATATATGTTATAGCGACATCCATAATATTAAATTAATTTTTTCATGCTAAAGAGGATCATTAAATATGCATCATCTTTTGTAATCTAAGTTGCAATATATAAGAGGCATTTATGATACAACTATCCAATATCCAAAAGTTTTTCATAAGGATTGAGATACTCTTAATATTTTATATATATATATATATATATATATATATATATATATATATATATAT
>Ga0209489_101503_pt1 | contig 47956 bp, 29 predicted proteins | sample SiratrowhiteBW_FD_187527 | JGI IMG/M metagenome (GOLD analysis project Ga0209489, IMG submission 187527) | Root nodule microbial communities of legume samples collected from California, USA - Siratro white BW (SPAdes) (version 2) | ecosystem: Host-associated > Plants > Roots > Nodule | place... | reverse complement strand
AAAAAAAAAAAAAAAAATTGTCTTCATTTGATTTGTTGTGTGGTGTTTGGTTAGCCACACTTATCACGTGCTTCATATAAACGTTGTGATAGGGTCACAGAATTAAACTTACTTCATCAGAAAAAACCAAATTGATGGCTGCTAACAAGTTATAATCACCAAAGTCTATCAGCTTTGAAAGTCTACCTTTTTACATTAAAAATGTATATTTTAAAAACATATTTAACTGTAATTAATGACTTTCGTAGGGATAATGGGTTGAAAAAATTATAATTAAACATTTATTTTGTAAACAAGTTTAAAGCTGTAAAAAACTCACAAAAACTGTGGGTTGTGATGATATTAGAACTATTTTATTTCCCTAACAGAAAAATTAGTTAAAAGTGTGAGACAACAACATTAGGAACCTATAAAGAAAATAGTAAAAATATGTCAAATAGTAAAAATCATTGGAGTGGTAGATATGTAAGAGGTGACACTATACCTTGATTAACACGAAAAAAAAAATAATGTTTGAAATTAGATAAAATGTTCGGATAATTTATATGGTTTACTTGTTATTCATTAATGGATTTTTTTTTTTTGTGCTTACTTGTATTTTATTAGAGTAATATTAAAGTGTTGTATTTTATATGTTATTCCAAAACGTGAAAATTCTCACATTATTTATTTCATTTATATTTTAAGTATTTATATATTACCACGTCATTTATAATTTCAAAATGGATTGGTATGAGTCAAATAGAGGAACTTGGAGCATGATATTAAGTTTTATTTAGATTTTCTAAACATATCGCAACTAAAAATTCTGTAAATTTTCTTGCTATGTCAAATTTGACAGAAAAAAGTAAAATTGTTGAAATGAAATATAAGAAAAATGTTTCATGTATAGTAAGAGTGATTATATAAATAAAATATTAAGATTTCATATTAAATGTGACACGAATATGATTCATGCTCACGATAACACTAGGGCGTGAAAAAATCTATAAATATTTAAAGTTATAAATAGATATGTAAAAATCAAAAAGTTATCGCCGATCAAACATAGGTATTGTTACCAATACAGACAACTAAAACATAATTTAATACTATTTCAAAGTTAATGATAAAATCCTATAAAATATAAGCTTTTATTTCCTGAAAAAAGAATATAAAATTTATATTGTATAGATATTTCATATACTTTTATGTTTTATACCATGAAAGTAATATGGATCAAATAGTGGATCCGAGAGTAGAAAAATATGAAAATGAGGGAAAAAGTGGTGGAATGTCAAGTTGTCTTTTGTCAAGGGAAAAAGTGTAGAAACGACGAAAAATTAAAAGGAAATTTGTGACTGATTTGAATTATGTAACAGATAAAAAATAGTTTTTTTAATTGATAAATTCGTAAAATAAATTTATTACTTTTGTATATAATTGAAGGATGAGTATCTACTACTTGTATTTGGTTAAAGTATTATTAACTTCTTTATTTTAAATATTTTATATTTGAATTAATATTGATATTATTTAAATTATTGTTATTATTATTTTATGATTTTACTGTTGTTAATAATGATAATCGTAATACTATTATTATTATTATTATTTTTATTAATAATCTTGATTATAATTATTTGAAAAATAAATACGTAATTTTTTTTCTCCTCTCTTCTCATCAAAGAATAAAAAAGGGGGTCAACATATACATACATAAAAGTTTATCGTTTTTCAATCCGCGTAGCATATAAAGAAAAAAACTCCCCCATCCTATTAAGTATGACTTAAGTTTTTTTCAGAAAAGAAATCAATTTATTTGAATTTAATAAAACATTCATAACATTTTATTTCTACATCATATTAAAATTAAATAAGCTAAGATGATTTTCAAAATATTAATATTCGTTGTTCTGGGTGGAGTATTTTTGTAATATATCATTTCTGAAAAAAAAAAAAAATCTGCGCCGAAAGCTTTTTCTTCCTTTTTCGATAAAGTGCTTACAAAGCATTTTCTGATGCAAAGAACATATCACATCCGAGAATTCTGGTGCGCACGTAGCGCAGTTTTTGAAAAAATAGAATAAAATAATCCATAAAAGGAACATTCATATTTATTTATTTCCATGAACAGAAATTGTAGTTGATTACTCGTACTATTTATGTTTAATTTATCACAACTTGGGTCAAAAAAGAAAAATGGTTATTGTGTCTGATAGGAGAAGGAGAAAATCAACTTTCGGGGGAAAAAAAAAAAATGTCAGCAAAGTGCGAAAGTGCATGCATAATAAAAGGGTCACACAAGAAGGCAAAGTCAAATTAGACTAGTAATAGGATTAAAAACATTTTTCCTCTATAATTTATATTATCAGTTCTGACAGGGATATTTTCAAACTTTTGTTTTCATTCATATAATTTTATAGTGTCAATGTTAATAATTGAATTTCTCATAATTTATTATATTTTTAATTAAAATGTTTTTTTTTCAGAGAGTTTTATTCTATATAGAACACGGAGATACGCAAACACAGAACAAGTGAATATTCATTCCTTCTAAACTTAGAATAATAAGTTCATTATAACCATTGCTTTAGAATCATTGAACAAGATCATATTTCCTTTAAAAGTGTCCATTCGTAGATTCTCGAAGTAAGAAGTAAAATAAAAAGAACGAGCCATGATTTCCAAAAGAATATGGCATTAATAGCAGTGTCAAATGAACAAAGATTTTGTATATAAAATTCTCACTAACACTTACCAAATCTCCACAACAATACAATAACCATTCCATGATTACAAATATCTTTCCACTTTCTCCTCCACAACAAAGTCTTCAACTTCATCACGACACTCAAAATATGTCAAAGAGGCATCTTTTATAAAACTATTATTATTATTATTATTATTATTATTATTATTATTATATAGTAGTTTTATTTTGTTTAAAAAAAATTATGAAAATTAATCATATATTTAATTGATGAGTTAAGAATTTAGTCGGAAAATTAAGTTAAGTTGAACTAAAGTCATATCTTACATCATATATGATCATGTGAATGCAATTTGTGTAAAATTTGATGAAAGATCAATTATAGCTTTAATATATAGAAATGGGTGAGATTAAATAAAGGTGGAAAAGTACAAATAGCATTTGTGGTGGCTATGAGAGGAAGACCAAAATTGATGTGACGTAGCAATAATGGTTAAATCAAAGGCGTGGTCGTGTTGTGGCATAACAACTTCAAATTCGTTATTAGCAACTAAAAATGATGTTCTTCTATTGATTCCTCAATTTCTCCAACCCAAACTAAATTTCCCGTTTTGATCGTTTTATTACGTTCAATTCTGAATTTTTTAGCAACAAAAACATTCATTCTAATCATGGCTTCATTATGCCGGCGGTTATCCGTCGCCGGCGCTGCCGCGTCGGTCGGTCAGGCTCAGTTGCGGCGCCCCGCCGGGATAATTGGGCTGCGTTACAGTTACTGCGCCACGAGGCCAATGCGGTTGGTGGCGGCGGGAGCCACCGTGGGAGGCGGCGCGTGGTTGACATTTGCAGCCGGAGGGAGGGAGGAGAAGGCGGGGCCTTGCTCCTACGCGGTGGAGGATCGGAAGGTGGCGGCAGAAGGTGGAAGGAAGGCAGTGGAGGGGAGTGGTAAGCGGGCGGCGGAAGTGGCGGCGGCAGCGGCGGCGACGGTGGTGCTGGGTGTGGGGAACAGGGTTTTGTATAAGCTGGCTTTGGTTCCTTTGAAGCAGTACCCTTTCTTCCTTGCTCAACTTGCCACTTTCGGGTATTTTACCTTTAAAAAGAAAAAAAGTAAACAAATTAATTAAAATATAAAATTTAAACATTATTAGTTTTTAAATAAGTGGAATATGAAGTATAATTTTTATACTAAATATGTTAATTTATAATTGAACCACTTTAGATTTGTAAGATCATTTGAATTAAACTAAAAATAATATGATTTTGTTTCATGGAATTGATGTTGTACAATGTTGATTTCAGATATGTAATAGTGTACTTTGGCATTTTGTATATTCGACACCATGCGGGCATTGTTACTGATGAAATGCTAGATGCGCCAAAGGCTCCATTTGTTGTTGTTGGTCTATTGGAGGCTCTTGCTGCTACCACTGGAATGGCTGCAGGAGGTAACTTTGCACCCTTTTTCTGCTTCTGAATCACATTTTCAACACCCTTTTTTCACAAGAGGTATAGTATAAAGTAGGTCAGATTCTGAATTTGATTATTTGCTGTGCTCTTTCTTGTATCAGCAATTCTATCTGGAGCATCAATTCCAATTTTGTCTCAGGTAATCTTTGACTCAAATCTTCTAAACTAACCCTTTTCATTGTATCTAAATGGAAAATATGAATTTCAAAATTATCTTCAGACTTTAGATATGAATCAAAATGAACTGGAAATGTCCTCATCAGTAATGCCAGATTGGTGATAATATTGAACTTTAGTATATAAAGTTGGCAATGTTATCTTCTAAACCGATTCAGTTTCTGTTTTATTAGCTCATGTATGCACAATTTACTTAGGTGTTCAGAAAAATGTAAAATAAAGGTGGGATAGTTAATTTGAGCTATTCTCTTGCAGACTTTTCTCGTGTGGCAAATACTCTTGTCAATTATTTTTCTCGGAAGAAGATATAGAGTCAACCAACTACTTGGATGTTTTCTTGTATCCATCGGTGTAGTTGTTACTGTAGCAAGGTCAGTAAGTACATGTGATTTTATCAAGGATCTTAGGGTAGATCATGTCATGCGTATGAACAAAAGCAATGCATGGTCATTAGTAAATAAACTAATTCTGAAAGTGTTTTAGCAACTTAACACAATTATTAAAATTGAATTAATGATATTAACTTATTAGGTTCCTCTTTAACCTGTGAATTCCAAGAGTTTTCTGTTTTGTGCTTAGTTTTATGGCTTCTTACTTACACCTTTGTTTACTATTGTAGTGGAGCTGGTGCTGGGAATTCATTGAAGGAAGGTGGCATGTTTTGGAGTCTTTTGATGATAATTTCATTTTTTCTACAAGCAGCTGGTACCGTGCTGAAGGTTATCATGGTTTATAGTGTTTGCTGCATTTTCCCAACTTTCAAACTACTTCTCTGTAGTTACACTGTCCTTCTCATATTTTTGCAGGAGACAATCTTTTTGGATTCAACCCAAAAACTGAAGGTATGTACCGTAGTGAATTGTTTTAATCCATGTTTCTGCTCATTATGTCTTTTCAAGGGTCTTATAGTGTGTTAGAATTAGCTTCATGGTGAGAAATAAAGAAACAAACATTTGTTCCTACTTTTTCGTTGTATCACCGAGCAGAATTAGTTATTGTGTGCTATCCAAACACTTTTCAGATGCATGTTGCTAAACTAGTTCCATTTAAACCTGACATTCTTTTGGCTAAGGTGGAATACACTGATCACTATTCAATATTATCTGAAGCAGGGAGGTTCTATGGACTTGTTTGTTGTCAATTCGTACGGATCTGCTTTCCAAGTAAGTATTCTGCAATATTTCATGAAATATTCTTCTTTTGGATTTTCAATATAAATGCAAATGGATGCCTAAATGCAAGAATATATGCTTAATGTAGGCACTATTCATATGCCTTCTTCTCCCCTTCTTGTCAAAATTATGGGGCATCCCCTTCAGTCAACTACCAAACTACCTTAAAGATGGTGCAGCCTGCTTCCTAAATGTTGGTACATTATCAAGTGGTAAGCTGTATTTCCTTTTCATATGATCATATCTAGCAGAATTTCAAATTACCTGTTTGATGAGCTGACTTAAAAATCCTTGTTTTCTGTTGTTGTTATTTTGGTGATAATTGTGGTGAAAAAAAGGGTTTTTTGGTTTCAGGATGTGATGGTGCTCCTTTGCTGCCTCTGGTGTTTATTATTGTAAACATAGGTTTCAATGTTGCACTGCTTCATCTCCTCAAAATCTCTTCAGCTGTTGTATCTTGTCTTGCTTCCACATTTTCAGGTATGCAGCTATTTCACCAAGCATGGCTACATTGAAGTTTATATTGGTAAAATCATTCCACTTTAATTTTCAAGAAACAATTAAAAGAACATGGCTATATATGGGAGATTGACTGAAATCACAAATGTGTTTGTGATTTCTACCATTTTTCCATGACACAGCTAAAAACTTCAAATCACAAATACATACTAATGTGAAATTATGAACATACACAATTGACACAATGTGGCTTTGTGGCAGTTCCAATATCAATCTACGTGTTCACCATGCCATTACCATACCTTGGTGTTGCCTCCTCTCTTCCAACAGGTTTTATGGCAGGGGCCATCATTCTCATTTTGGGCTTATTCATTTATGCATGGACCCCTTCAAATGGTTCCTCAGCAGCTTCATTCTCAGCTTCCACCTAGAATGAATTGACATGCCATTGAAGACAGTAAAACACCAGAAGGAACTAATTCAGGTTCACTTGTCAGTGATGGCTATAACAAGGAAAAAGAATGTGTTGTTCTTTTTTTATGAGCTAAGCTCGAGTCAGAAAGAAAGAGTCTAGAATAAAGATAGAATAGAAGAGGTTCCAAGTTCAATTTTTTGTGTAAGCTACGAAGAAAAGTAAATAGAGAATAAAAGTGTAGACTCTTACTGGACAATTTGGATTTGGTAAGAAAAAATCCAAATGTTCTTGACCTCTAAGTATTATGTGTATATAATATACCATTTGGTAAAAAGTATTGGCATTTTCTCTCTCTCAAAATTCTTGGTTGAACTTGCTTTTGAGGAATAACTAATGAAACTTAATTACATTGCGATAAATTTAAATAATTAATGATGGTTACATTAAAAATATTATAATAAAAGAAATTTATAAATGTCCAAAAATAAAAATATAAAAAGGAAAGTGAAAATACGATTCTATTAATTAGTGAAGAGATACTTTGTACATCAATATTTTTTAAGAAATAAAATAACTAATAATAATTATATAAAAAATAGTAAGTAGTTTGTAGTGTATTGTAATGTTGAAATATGTGTGCATAATTAATTTTTAAATTAAGATAGTTTTTTTTTTTAATTTTTTAATTTTAAAATATAATTAAGAGTAAAATAAAATGTCAACTGTATACCGAATCCCAAATTATAGTACTATATATTATCCGTGTTTAATTTTGTTTAAACCAAACTTTTCCTTTTCAAGTTGATATAATCAGTTGATTTATCAAATCTTAAACTACAACAACAGTTTTTAAGGAATTTTCTTCTTACATTCTGTACCGTTTTTTCTGCACCTAAAAGTTATATACGATGGAGAAAAAAAAATACTCCTTTAAAATCATGGGCACATTTTGAGAAATGTTATTCGAAAAATATTGAAATACTTCTGAATTATACATTAGTCAGGGTGCATGCATGCATAGTCGGAATTATGTAAAATAATTATTTTTGTAATATATTTTTACTATCTAATGCACCCACATATAATTATTTAATAAATAGTACATTTACAATTAACAACTTAATAAGAAATGCATGTCTTATTTGTTTGAAAATCATTTTAAGTTAATTTATTTTATTTTGACTACTTAATATATATATATATATATATATATATATATATATTATATTAAAAATATTGTATAAAATCGTATAAACTGTTTAAGTATTTAAACTTCTACAAATTTATCCGTTTTTTATGGGTTGAATATGATTAAATATATTTGTTTATTATTTTTTCAATACAATAAATTCATACATATGCAACTTAAATTTTATTTTTAAGTTTAATTTAATAATGTTTATAGTATTTTATTTATTTATTTATAATAAATTATAAATTATTAATATTTGAGGTTTTTATTTGATTGTTAAACTCGTAATAAATTCTTATTGTTATAAAATATGTAAGTTTGTAATAAAAAAATAGAAATAATTTTAATAACTATTTTCAATTTTTTAGAAATTTATGCAATTTAAAGAGCTTTGCTACTTGTTCTCCGTTTTTATAATTTAGGACAAGCAAGACATATTAGTAAGCAGTCAAAACTTTCAATTTTCAAGTTTCATCTAGTTAAGAAACATTTTCTAGAAAGCTGATATGATTAGATTAATATACTTGGGTTACAAGTTGATACTACAAATTACTTGAATTAGTTTTTTAATCTATACCTTCTAACTCATTTAATTTTCTTTTATTAGTACTTATATTATAATACATTTTTATTATTTTTAAATATATTATTTGAAGTAGCATTTTATGATAGTAATAGAGTTGAACGGATAAGTTTTGATGCTTCCAAGTCACAATTAATTTACAAGTGCAACAAATTATTATTAATGGATAAGAATTCATTATTTTTGAATGAACAAAGAAAAAGATGAATAATGTGGATGCTAGTTGTCAAGGGTGTTCCTTAATGAATACATTAAATTAGTAATTAATAAATATATTAATGATGGGCCAAACTTATTTAATTTTGATTAAATAGAAACAAATATGGAATCAAAATTTCATAGTAACTGAAACTGTATTACAGGAAGTAAAAGTGGATTTAGCTAAATTACATATTATAATTAATAAATATAATAAATAGTATTATTGTGTGTTAAATGCATACGTGTAATATTAATCATATTACATTTAATGAACATAATGAATAACATTTACTTAATAATTTAATACATTGGTAGGTGTGTGATCTTGAAAATAATTAAACTTTATTTAATAATAATAATAATTTGTGAATATATATTTGATAAATTAGATGGTGTTCATGAGAAGTTGTGTGTCTAGTGAAGTGTGAATATCAATAGCCATATTAACAATGTTGAGAGCAATTTGTAAGCTGAGAGTGAGAGTGGCAATTCCAAAACCTTACTTTCTTCCCTCAATCTTCTCATCATCCCTTAACATTCATACTCTCTCACATACCCCTTTTGCCAGAACCTTCCCTTTCCATCCACCTTCAACTCCTCTTCCTCCCTTTCTGTCCCTCCTGTCTCCAAAGCCTCCCAAAGCAGCAGGTACTCATTTTCTGCAACCCCATTATGTTTTTCCCCTTAATTTTGTTTCTGATAACATTTAGTTAGATGTCAACATTTTATTGTAATGTGATAAAAAAGTTTTCTTAAAAAAAATCTATTTTTTCATGAAAAAATCGATTTTTTCATTAAAAAATTATTTTTTCATGAAAAAAAATCTAATTTTTCAGCTTCTTATGGCACTGGGAGTAGTGGTGCTGAAGGTGGTAGGCCAAGGGAACTATTGGTGCAGCATTTGTTGGTCAAAGAAGATGACCAGAAGCTTCTATTGGATCTTCAGCAAAAAATCTCTTCAGGTTAGTGACACTGAGGGAATTCAGTTATTTTCTCCTACCAATGTTAGGTTTTGGAAGGTGTTTAGTTCCAGTCCCATGGCTTAGTTTTTGTGTGTTGTTTGTGTGTTCAGGGGAAGATTTGAGTGATCTTGCTGTGGAACATTCAATTTGCCCATCCAAAGAAGAAGGAGGAATGCTTGGATGGGTCAAAAAGGGTCAAATGGTATGCTTTTGAGATTAGATTAAACCTTATTTTTAGGGTTTCCCTGAATTTGCAACCTTTTCGTGCTTTGTTGGGAAGCCGTTTCAGATCATTTCATCACTGCCTTGTGTACCTTTAAAGGGTAGGATATAGATATAATTACTATAAACTTTCTCTGGGTAGTTGATAAAGGGGTGAATTAAATATGATTTGGCCATATGGTTCTGGAAAGGAAGCAGATGGGGTTCTTATATCGTTATGGTTTTTCCCGCTAATTTTACTTCAATAGTACAATTATGCGATTTCAAATTTATGTCTGATGGTGAAAATGTAGTAGGTTCCTGAATTTGAGGAAGCTGCGTTCAGTGCACCTTTAAACAAAGTTGTAAGGTGTAAAACCAAATTTGGATGGCACCTGCTGCAGGTTTTATCTGAAAGGTACTTACAAGTTTATGCTTCTAAATTGGATGATTAGATGTTTTTAATTTGTATGATTTTTTTTTAAGGATTTGAATTTGATGTCTGATGCAATTAGTCAGCACCAATCAGTGGGGTAATGCTGGAGGTTGTTGTTGTTAATTACAATGAGTGTTCTTATGCCTTGTAAAATTTCTTCTGATTGACAGGGAAGAATCAATTCTTCAAGTCATTCAACCTCATGAGCTGCATGAGAAAATTCAAGATCCCAGTTTTTTGGAGGAGGCACAGTTAATTGATGTTCGAGAGCCTGATGAAGTGTATGCTTTGATTTTGTTCAACTTTAATTAATTTTGAAATCCTTAAATTAATATTGAGACCAAATTGGTGGTTATAAACTGGTATGGCAATAAGCTTGAAAAAAGAACAAAGATAGTGATATATAACTTCTTCAATTGAAAGTTTTGATAGCATTTCAACATTAATACTCTTTTTGACATCTCAAAGGGAACGAGGGGGTCTACTTTTGTTTGACTTCAATCATTTAGTGTCCCTTACACTTGTGTGCATTTATTTTTCCTTTGTGCTGTAGTCTTTGGAATCATCTATCTTTCTAGCTTGTGTTTACTCTAGTTGCTGGTTTGGTTTATCTTCATTTAAATGACATTCTCATCATGCACAGGGCCAAAGCATCTTTGCCAGGATTTACTGTTCTTCCCCTCCGACAATTTGAAAACTGGGGGCCTGAAATTACTACAAAATTTGACCCTCAAAAGGATACATATGTTATGGTAAGTGCAGATTTTCTTCCAAAAAATTAGAAGGTATCCAGGAAACTAGATCTTTAATCCTAATTATCACTGTTTTCTTACATTGCTTGATTATTGTTTTTTCTTGAAAGATTTGTTCATGCTGTGTTTCCTCCTGTTCCTCCTTAATTGGTTCCTCCTTAATTTGTTTGGAGGTTGTAAGTGATAAAAAATTGAAATTAGAATTCTTTTATTAGGTTCCTGGTTTTGCAGTCTAGGTTTGATTTTTACAGGTCTTTCATTGGAGATATTGTGTTGATTATGTGCAATAACTTGACTTCTTCTGAATGCAGTGTCATCATGGCAGGCGGTCATTACAGGTTGCCAAGCGGTTGCTGTCACAGGTAAAATCATTTTTTTCTCCTTTTTGTCATGCTTGCATGTTTGATTTTGCTTCATCATCTGTTTATTTGCTGATATCACAGTGTAACTCACAATCCATGCACGAAATTAGTTCTATACTGCATGATTTTTAGACATGCAATCTCCATCTGGTGCTTGATGGATAGAGACTGCTTTAGACTGTATACAACTGATGGAATAAAAAATTTCAACTTGATCAAAGGCAGAGGAAATATGATGACGCTTTGTGTACCATTTACTCACCTATATACGAATCTGAAAGTGGATTTAACTCATTTAGGAGTTAATTCTCATCTTCACAAGTTGCAATGAAGTTGTTTTGTACTTAACACTAACTAACTACACATTTTCTGATACACTTATTTAAACTCACTCTACCTTTGGATGAAATTCACCAAAAATGACTAAATTTTGAGTCTCTTTTTCTTATTTAACGAGTCTCACTCATGATTTTGTACTTTTTAATAAATTTAACCAGCAATAAAGAGTGAGTTATGAATGCATTATTGTGTCGTTACCACTCCTCTATAAATTAATGAACAAGGTGTTCACATTGTATGATGATGATTTTTAAAATGTCGCACTCATTGTGTTCCATGTGTTTTTGAAGTTTTTCATTTCATGTAAAATATGAGAAATGTATGAAGGAATTGTTGATTGTGAACTTTTCAGGGTTTTAGGAAAGTATACAATGTTTCTGGGGGAATCCATGCCTATGCTGTTCAGGTTGATCCATCAGTCCCCACATACTGATCATAGGAATTGGAACTCTCTTAATAGGGTCATGTATTCATTTTGGATCAACACTTAGAGGCTCCTTGTTTTCAATATTTAAGGTTACATTTTGATAGAATAGTTTATGCTATCTCCTAAGCAACTTTCAATACCCTATGGTTCTCTATTCTTGGCATGGCTCTGTTAAGGGTTTCTTCACTCAGTATTTGTTTGGAATACAGCCTCTTTCTGAAAATGTTTAGTTTGTCTGACCAAATTTTTAAACTGCAAAAAAGATGGTTGATAAAAACTTTTTTTTTTCTCATCATTAAAATTCTGGATGTTATTGGTTCATACCTTTTACATTATTTGTGGTTAACCTTTTTCTTTCAAATAATTATAAATAATTTTTGTCTATTTTGTGTGTACTTACAAAGGTTCAGATAGTTTAAACAAAACAGATTATTCACCTAATAATTCTGTATAAAAATGTATATTAATTATAATAATGTTTGATAATAAAAGGATTACCAGTACAAAATGGATTAACAATAAAGAGCTGGATGGGATGGTTTTAAAGAGAGAATTCAAATGAGAGCGAGATTAAGATATGGGTTTATGTCTGTTTGGAGAATCATATAAAAGTGTGAAATAACCCTTTTTTTAACTGTTGAAGTTAATGTGTAGAAGTTAAAAATAAATTTCTAAGAATTTAATATGAAATAAATTTTATAAATAAGTTAATCCTTTAAAACGTTTTTTTTTTTTTTTTTTAAATTGAGTTAAAGAACAAAGAAAAACTTATATGTAAACAACTCTGTCAAATCATTGGAACATGGAATCCATTTTGAAAAATATAAATAGGAACTAAACATGTTATGATAGAGTAATAGTTAGCCTTTTAATCTATTAGGACGAATATAGTATTTACATTTTTGTTTAGTATAAAGACTACTTTGATAAATACAAATGAAGAAATAGAATGCAAATTTATGTATTAACGAGTCATTGGTTGTGCTTTTCAATCAAATTTATACCTTTGTTTACTATTCTAGTGGAGCTGATGCTGGGAATTCATTGAAGGAAGGTGGCATGTTTTGGAGTCTTCAACCCAAAAACTGAAGGTATGTACAGTAGTGAATTGTTTTAATACATGTTTCTGCTGATTATGGCTTTTCAAGGGTCTTATGGTGTGTTCTTATTAGCTTCATGGTGAGAAATAAAGAAACAAAATCTCTTCAGCTGTTGTATCTTGTCTTGCTTCCACATTTTCAGGTATGCACCTGTTTCACCAAGCATGGCTACATTGAAGTTTATATTTCTAAAATCATTACACTATCAATTTTCAAGAAAGAATTAAAAGAACATGGCTATATATGGGAGATTGACTGAAACCATAAATGTGGTTGTGATTTCTACCATTTTTTCATGACACAGCTAAAAATTTCAATTTACAAATACATGTTAAATTATGAACACCCAATTGATACAATGTGGCTTTGTGGCAGTTCCAATATCAATGTATGTGTTCACCATGCCATTGCCATACCTTGGTGTTGCCTCCTCTCTTCCAACAGGTTTTATGGCAGGGGCCATCATTCTCATTTTGGGCTTATTCATTTATGCATGGACCCCTTCAAATGGTTCCTCAGCTGCTTCCTTCTCAGCTTCCACCTAGAATGAGTTCACATGCCATTGAAGACAGTAAAACACCAGAAGGAACTAATTCTGGTTCACTTGTCACTGATGGCTATAACAAGGAAAAAGAATGTGTTGTTTGTTCTTTTTTATGAGCTAAGCTCAAGTCAGAAAGAAAGAGTCTAGAATAAAGATAGAATAGAAGAGGTTTCAAGTTAAATTTTTTGTGTAAGCTAAGAAAAAAAGTAAGTAGAGAATAAAAGTGTAGACTCTTATTGGACAATTTGGATTTGGTAAGAAGAAAATCCAATATGTTCTTGACCTCTAAGTACATAAGTGATTATGTATATATATACCATTTGGTAAAAAGCATTGACATTTTCTTCTCTCAAAATTCTTGGTAGAACTTACTTTGAGGAATAACTAATGGAACTTGATTACCTTGAGATAACTTTAAATAATTAATGATAGTTACATAAAACAAATATTATATCACTTTTAGATAATAAAATACTTTTATAAATGTCTAAAAATAAAGATATAAAAAGGAAAATGAAAAAGATTATACAATTCTATTAATTAGTGGAAAAGAGATACTTTGTACCTCAATATTTTCTTAAGAAATAAAATAACTAATAATAATTATATAAAAATAATAAGTGGTTTGTAATGTATTGTAATGTTGAAATGTTTGTGTATAACTATATTTAAAGTAAGACATTTTTTATTAATTTTAGAATATAATTAAGAGTAAAATAAAAAATATAAAATGTATGCAGTAGAAAAGATAATCCCGATTTATATTACTACTTATTATCCGTGTTTAATTTTATTTAAACCTGAGTTTTCCTTTCAAGTTGATATAATCAATTGATTTATCAAATCTTAAACTACAACAGATTTTAAAGAATTTTCTTCTTACATTCTGTACCTTTTTTCTGCATCTAAAAAATATATAAGATGGAGAAAAAAATACTCCTTTAAAATCATGGACACATTTTGGGAAATGTTATTCGAAAAATATACTTCTGAATTATACATTCGTCAGGGTACAAGTATGCATAATCGGAATTATGTAAAATAATTATTTTTTTAACATATTTTTACTATCAAATGCACCCACATCTATAATTATTTAATAAATAATATATCTATTGTGTGTATTTAAAAGTGAGTCTAATTTATAAAATTGAGTAATATATAAAAAAAATTCATAAATTTAATATCTTAAAATTTTAGATTAAAGATGATTTATTCTCTTTATATGAATTTTAGCTTAATTCTTATTCTTATTTATCTTTATTTATCTTCTGATATTTCACCTCAAATTCTCTCAATATCCAAAATTAACAACTTAATAAGAGATACATGACTTATTTATTTAAAAATCATTTTATTTGAAAATGATCTACAATCTTATATTAAGAATATTGTATAAATTGAATGTTTATGTAACTAAACTTCTACAAACTTATCCGTTTTTAATGGGTTGAATACGATTAAATATTTTTGTTTATTATTTTTTTAATACAATAAATTCATACATATGCAACTTAAATTTTATTTTGTATTTTAATTTAATAATATTTTATAGTATGTTTTTCATTTATAATAAATTATAAATTATTAATATTTAAGGTATTTTCTTTGATTGTTACACTTGTAATAAATTCTTATTTTTTATGAAATATTTAAATTTGTAATAAAAAGTGTAAATAATTTACTAATTTTTTAACTTTTTTATAAATCTAAAGAGCTTTGTTGATTATTATCCATTTTTATAATTTAGGACAAGCAAGACATATTAAGAAGCAGTCAAAACTTTCAATTACAAGTTTCATCTAGTTAAGAAACATTCTCCATAAGCTCTTCCATAATGAATAACACTTATTTAACAATTTAATACATTAGTAGGTGTGTGATCTTGAAAGTAATTAAAATTTATTTAATAATAATAATAATTTGTGAATATACAATTTTACTTGAGAAGTGATATATATTTGATAAATTAGACAGTGTTCATGAGAAGTTGTGTGAAGTGTGAATTTCAATAGCCATATTAAGAATGTTGAGAGCAATTTGTGAGCTGAGAGTGGGAGTGGCAATTCCAAAACCTTACCTTCTTCCCTCAATCTTCTCATCATCCCTTAACATTCATACTCTCTCACACACCCCTTTTTCCAGAACCTTCCGTTTCCATCCACCTTCAACTCCTCTTACTCCCTTTCTGTCCCTCCTGTCTCCAAAGCCTCCCAAAGCAGCAGGTACTCATTTTCTGCAACCCCATTATGTTTTTCCCCTTAATTTTGTTTCTGATAACATTTAGTTAGGTGTCAACATTTTCTTGTAATGTGGTAAAAATAATTTCTTTAAAAAATGTAATTTTTCATTAATAATCTAATTTTTTATGAAAAAAAAAATCTGATTTTTCAGCTTCTTATGGCACCGGGAGTAGTGGTGCTGAAGGGGGTAGGCCAAGGGAACTATTGGTGCAGCATTTGTTGGTCAAAGAAGATGACCAGAAGCTTCTGTTGGATCTTCAGCAAAAAATCTCTTCAGGTTAGTGACACTGAGGGAGTTCAGTTATTTTCTCTCACTAATGTTAGGCTTTGGAAGGTTTCTATTTCCAGTATATGGCTCAGTTTTTGTGTGTTGTTTGTGTGTTCAGGGGAAGATTTGAGTGATCTTGCTGTGGAACATTCAATTTGCCCATCCAAAGAAGAAGGAGGAATGCTTGGATGGGTCAAAAAGGGTCAAATGGTATGCTTTTGAGATTAGATTAAACCTTATTTTTAGGGTTTCCCTGAATTTGCAACCTTTTTGTGCTTTGTGGGGTAGCGGTTTCAGATGATTTCATCACTGCCTTGTGTGCCTTTAAAGGATAGGATACAGATATAATTACTATAAACTTTCCTTGGGTAGGTGATAAAGGGGGTGAATTAAATGTTATATGATTCTGGAAAGGAAGCAGATGGGGTAGTGATCTGGTTATGGTTTTTCCCACTAATTTTACTTCAATAGTACCATTATGTGATTTCAAATTTATGTCTGATGGTGAGAATGTGATAGGTTCCTGAATTTGAGGAAGCAGCGTTCAGTGCACCTTTAAACAAAGTTGTAAGGTGTAAAACCAAATTCGGATGGCACCTGCTGCAGGTTTTAGCTGAAAGGTACTTACAGGTTTATGCTTCTAAATTGGATGATTAGATGTTTTTAATTTGTATGAAATTTTTTTAAGGATTTGACTTTGATGTCTGATGCAATTAGTCAGTACCACTCAGTGGGGTAATGCTTGGAGGTTGTTGTTGTTAATTACAATGACTGTTCTTATGCCTTGTAAATTTTCTTATAACTGACAGGGAAGAATCAATTCTTCAAGACATTCAACCTCATGAGCTGCATGAGAAAATTCAAGATCCCAGTTTTTTGGAGGAGGCACAGTTAATTGATGTTCGAGAGCCCGATGAAGTGTATGCTTTGATTTTGTTCAACTTTAGTTAATTTTGAAGTCCTTTGAAATTAGTATTGAGACCAAGTGGGTGGTTATAAACTGATATGGGAATAAACTTGAAAAAAGACCAAATATAGTGATATATAACTTCTTCAATTGAAAGTTTTGATTGCATTTCAACAATAATGCTCTTTTGTGTCCCTTACACTTGTGTGCATTTATTTTTCCTTTCTGCTGTAGTTTTTGGAATCATCCACCTTTCTTGCTTGTGTTTACTCTAGTTTCTGGTTTGGTTTATTTAATTGACATTCTCATCATGCACAGAGCCAAAGCATCTTTGCCAGGATTTACTGTTCTTCCCCTCCGACAATTTGGAAGCTGGGGGCCTGAAATGACCACAAAATTTGACCCTCAAAAGGATACATATGTTATGGTAAGTGCAGATTTTCTTCCAAAAGATTAGAAGTTATCCAGGAAACTAGACCTTTAATCCTAGCTACTGCTGTTTTCTTGCATGGCCTGATTATTGTTATTCTTGAAAGATCTGTTCATGTTGTGTCTCCTCCTGTTCCTCCTTAATTTGTTTGGAGGTTGTAAGTGATAAAAAATTGAAATTGGAATTCTTTTATTAGGTTTCTGGTTTTGCAGTCTAAGTTTGATTTTTAGAGGTCTTTCATTGGAGATATTGTGTTGATTATGTGCAATAACTTTACTTCTTCTGAATGCAGTGTCATCATGGCATGCGGTCATTACAGGTTTCCAAGTGGTTGCTGTCACAGGTAAAATCATTTTTTTCTCCTTTTTGTCATGCTTATATGTTTGATTTTGCTTCATCATCCGTTTATTTGCTGATATCACAGTATAACTCACAATCCATGCACGAAATTAGTTCTATACTGTATGATTTTTAGACATGCAATCTCCATCTGCTGCTTGTTGGATAGAGACTGCTTTAGACTGTATACAACTAATGGAATAATAAATTTCAACTTGATCAAAGGCAAAGGAAATAAGATGATGATTTGTGTACCATTTACTCACCTATATACGAATCTGAAAGTGAATTTAACTCATTTAGTAGTTAATTCTCATCTTCACAAGTTGCAATGAAGTTGCTGTTTTGTACTTAACACTATTCTGATACACTCTTTTAAACTCACTCTACCATTGGATGAAATTCACCAATAAATACTAATTTTTGAGTCTCTTTTCTTATTTCATGAGTCTCACTCATGATTATGTATTTTTTAATAAATTTAACCAGCAATAAAAAGTGAGTTATGAGTGTACTAAAGATTGTGTTATTACCACTTCTCTATAAATTACTGAACAAGGTGTTAACATTATATGAATGATTTTTAAAATGTCACGCTATGTGTTCCATGTGATTTTGATGTTTTTCATTTCATGTAAATATAAGAAATGTATGAAGGAATTGTTGATTGTGAACTTTTCAGGGTTTTAGGAAAGTATACAATGTTTCTGGGGGAATCCATGCCTATGCTGTTCAGGTTGATCCATCAGTCCCCACATACTGATCATAGGAATTGGAACTCTCTTAATAGGGTCATGTATTCATTTTGGATCAACACTTAGAGGCTCCTTGTTTTCAATATTTAAGGTTACATATTGATAGAAGAGTTTATGCTATCTCCTAAGCAACTTTCAATACCCTATGGTTCTCTATTCTTGGCATGGCTATGTTAAGGGTTCCTTCACTGAGTATTTGTTTGAAATACAAACTCTTTCTCAAAAGGTTATTTTGTCTGACCAAATTTTCAAAGGGCAAAAAAATGGTAGATAAAAACCTTTTTTCTCATCATTAAAATTCCGGATGTTATTGGTTCAAACCTTTTACATTATTTGTGGTTAACCTTTTTCTTTCAAATAATTATAAATAATTTTTTTTTGGGGTGTACTTTAGTGTAACAAAGATTCAGATAGTTTAAACAGAACAGATTATTCTTAAACCAATATGCTCCTAATAAATCTGTATAAAAAATGCATATAATTAATCATAATAATATAAAAGGATTACCTATACAAAACGGATTAACAATAAACAACTGGTTGGGTTGGTTTTAAAGGGAGAATTCAAATGAGAGCGAGATTAGGAAATGGGGTTATGTCTGTCTGGAGAATCATATAAAAGTGTGTGAAATAACCCTTTTTTTTAACTATTAAAATTAATGTGTACAAGTTAAAAATAAATTTCTAAGAAGTTAATATAAAATAAATTTTATAAACTAATTTATAAATAAGTTAATCCTTTAGAATGTTTTTTTTTTTTTTAAATTGAGCTAAAAAAAGAAAAATTTATATGTAAACAACTCTGTCAAATCATTGGAACATGGAATCCACTTTGAAAAATATAAATAGGAACAAAAGAGGTTATGATAGAATAATAATTAGCCTTTTAATGTATTAAGAAAAATATAGTATTTACATTTTTGTTTAGTATTAAAACTACTTTGATAAATACAAATGAATAAATAGAATACAAATTTAATGAGTGATTGGTTGTGCTTTTCAATCAAGTTTTTTTATATCTTTTATACTAATTAGACTACAAATGATTAATAGAACAAAAAATTAAAATAAAAACAAAGATAATAACGTACACTTGTTGACTAAATTTATTTATCACTAGATAATTATGTTTGGTCAGTTTCTAAGTGAGCATCTACAAAAAAAAATAAAATAATATCTATTAAAATTCATATTTTTTCAATCAATTTTATTACTTCCAAAAGCAAGTCTTTAACTTTCATAAAGAAATGCCTAAATTAATCTAAAAAGACCCATTTGACTTAAGTTGGTCAAGATTTAATATTTAATATAATTTAGAGATGCCTAATATTGAGTAAAAAATAATTGCAAATAATACACATGCCACTTCCACAAAAATCTAGAGAAGTTGTATAATGTAATGTATTTTTTACATGACACTAATCATGAGTTTTACTCTTTTTTATGCTAAGATTAAATGAATCAGAGTGGGTAAACAATGAATTGAATTGTTCTCACTTCAGTCATAAACACATTCTTTTCTGCATAATTTTTCTGCAAAAAGTGTTGTTGCATGTAAGAAAAAAATGGAAGTAAAAAGACAATGAGTAATTATTGTGAGTGGCAGAGTTGTAAGGACTAAAATTGAAAAGATAAGAGCATATTGTTGGAGACTTGTTTAGACTGAGTTGGTTGTTCCAGACGTTTTGACCTGTGTAACAGACCAAAATCCATTTTTATTCCTTCTTCCGAAAACTCCTCACCACCTTTGTCTGAATAAAAACCTTACCCTTCCAAAGCAAGAGACACGCCAAAGACTCTTAATTTCCTCCCTCTAATTCTCTTCACCAACACCCCTTTTAACACTCTTTCAAATTTCCCCATATCTTTTTTTTAGACAATTTTTTTTTTTCTCTTTCCCAAGGACAGACCCTTCTCCTCATGCTTACACCTTCTCTCCAGAAAAGCATTCCAACATAATTTTTGAGCCCTCAAATCACACCACCTTGACCTATATCTATCAAGTCTTCTCCTTTCCTTTCCCTCCACCCCTTTTGTTCCTGTTCTCCCTTCCATTCCACCATGGGCAACTGTTGCTCAGGTGGCACCAATGATTCTGACAACAAGGGAGAAACCAACCAACACAACGACAATGAAGGTGGAACTGCCACCACCCCACCTCAATCCAAGCCTAACCATCCTCCTACCAAGCACTCCAAGCCTGCCCCCATTGGCCCTGTGCTTGGAAGGCCTATGGAGGATGTGAGAAGCACTTACAGCATGGGGAAAGAGCTAGGGAGAGGCCAGTTTGGTGTCACACATTTGTGCACACACAAGAGCACTGGAAAGCAATATGCATGCAAAACCATTGCCAAGAGAAAGCTGGTTAACAAGGAGGACATAGAGGATGTCAAGAGGGAGGTGCAGATCATGCACCATCTCTCAGGGCAGCCTAACATTGTGGAGCTTGTCAATGTGTTTGAGGATAAGCAATCTGTTCATCTCGTCATGGAGTTGTGTGGTGGCGGCGAGCTCTTTGATCGCATCATTGCAAAGGGTCATTACACTGAACGTGCAGCAGCTTCCTTGTTGAGAACCATAGTGCAGATTGTCCACACCTGCCATTCCATGGGGGTCATTCATAGAGATCTCAAGCCTGAGAATTTCCTTCTCTTGAACAAGGATGAAAATGCACCTCTCAAGGCCACCGATTTCGGTCTATCAGTTTTTTACAAGCAAGGTGAATTAATGATCTCACCCTTCTCTCTTCTGCCCTTTTTTCAATGTTAGTTTGTTTTGATTTAATGAATTATAACAATTGTTTCTGGGATTTCTGAGATTACATCAGTCACATTTATTTGTAGTTTCTTGCAATATCAAGAATCGTGATAAAACCATGATTATGTCTCTTTGGAAAGTTTTTGTTAACATGGAATTCATCCCTTTCTTGACAGGAGAGGTGTTTAAGGACATTGTCGGAAGTGCATATTACATTGCACCTGAGGTCTTGAAGAGGAAATATGGTCCAGAAGTTGACATTTGGAGTATTGGTGTCATGTTATATATTCTTCTATCCGGTGTTCCTCCATTTTGGGCAGGTTATATTCCTTCACTCAATCTTAAAGCTACCTTTAGATAACAATATAATTCCTATAAACTCGATCGTATATCTGCACAACTTGACATTGAAACCAAAACATGGTTTTGACAGAATCCGAAAATGGAATATTCAATGCAATCCTAAGAGGTCATATTGACTTCACAAGCGATCCATGGCCATCCATTTCGCCTGCAGCAAAAGATCTCGTAAGGAAAATGTTGAATTCGGACCCCAGACAGAGGCTGACAGCGTACGAAGTTCTGAGTAAGTGTAACACTGGCTTCCTGTCTACGAAAAACTTGAATTTAACGATGAATTAATGGTTTACAAATTAATTTTACTCCAGCCTCAACAGATTAGTTCAATGCAATTCTAATAAACCACTTCTAATGTGAAAAACAGATCACCCATGGATCAAGGAGGATGGAGAAGCACCAGATACTCCTCTTGACAACGCAGTACTGAATAGGCTCAAGCAGTTCAGAGCAATGAACGAATTCAAGAAAGTTGCTCTAAGGGTAATTCTATTTTGACATTCTTTGTTAGTAAATCAATCAATGATTTGGTTAGAGATGGCAAAAACAAACTAGTTGGCTTGGCCTGTATTTTCCACTGATTCGCTTATGAATATGAATATGAATATAGGTCATTGCGGGCTGCTTATCAGAGGAAGAAATCATGGGATTGAAGCAGATGTTCAAGGGGATGGACACTGACAACAGCGGCACCATTACAATTGAAGAGCTAAAACAAGGGCTTGCAAAACAAGGGACCAAGCTATCAGAACAAGAAGTTAAGCAATTAATGGAAGCTGTAAGTTCTCTCTCATTTTCTAAGTACTGCATCAGAAAATAACTTTTCCCCAACAGTCATTTCTCAAATGCCATTCCTTAAACTATTTTTTCTTCTGCATATTACAGGCAGATGCTGATGGCAATGGAACCATTGATTACGATGAATTCATCACAGCCACAATGCACATGAACCGAATGAACAAAGAAGATCATCTTTATACTGCTTTCCAATACTTTGACAAAGATAACAGCGGGTAAAGACAAAATATATAACTGGACTTGAATATGTATCAATCAATCACCCCTTCAGAAATTGATTGGTGTTAAACGTTCTCATCTCATTGCTTTGTCATAATCAGGTACATTACCATTGAAGAACTAGAACAGGCTCTCCATGAGTTTAAGATGGATGATGGCAGGGACATCAAGGAAATCATTTCAGAAGTTGATGCAGATAATGTAAGTCCTTTACTCAATGAATTAAATATACTAATAAATATAACTTTAAATAAAAACTCAGACACCATAATGTGGTTTCTAATAAATTCCAATCTATAATAGCGAGTTCAAGAGAATGTTACTAGCACTTCTATAGTTCCAATTCAAATAACTTTCTGTCACATGTGGTTAACACATCCGAATCATGATTAAGAAAATTTATGAAAAACTACTGTCATTGTAGGATGGCCGGATTAACTACGATGAATTTGCTGCAATGATGAACAAAGGAAACATAGAAGTTAACACCAAGAAGAGACGTGATTCAACCTTATACTAGTTGGGGATTATATAAAAATTTGAAAGACATCATGGTCTCTTTAAGCCTGCGTCATTGGTGGCTGGTGGTGATGCTGATAAGTGAAATATCAAGGAGCGTTGTCGTGCATGATTGCTATTTGGTTGGGACTAGGGATATACGTGGGGAATGGGTCAAGGTGGAAAACAAACAAAATTAGAGGGGGAAAAGAAGTTGAATCAACCATTGAGAAATGTGAACATTATATATATATATATATATATATATATATATATATATATATATATATATATATATATATATATATATGCATATGCCAGGGGTTGATTGGTTTTCTCTTTCCAGTGAAAAATTACAACTAATCTTGTATTACTTCTCACTTAGGAATCAAATAAAAAAGGAATTTAAATTATGTATTGATTTCTTTCCAACAGTAGGTTCGAATACATTCGTAGTAAAGATTCTACATTTGAATACCCTTTCAATCAACAGAGAGAAGCATTATAAGGTTTCCGCTCTAGAAATTAATTCTGAATTCAACTATCTTTTAAGATTCAGATTTAATATAAAAGAAGTTAACAGTAATCTATAATACATTGTCGAGTTCAACACGCAAAATGGTTCTTACAGCAACACACGATCACACTATAAGTGAGTTTGAATTAAAATAGAGCAATTCAAGGCCACATTAACTTTAGCAATTTTCAAGTCCATAGTCCTTATCCAACGCCATTATAATTTCGAAGACATGAATTTTAAGAATAACTCAGATAAATATAATACAAGAGACAACAAGGTAAATAAGAACCACTGAATCCAAGGTTTAAATTTTCATTTGATTAACTGGTCCATTTAAAACCCATCCGTTTCCGATAATTGCTAGAAAACAAGGTAATATGATAGCACAATACAAAAATAGTCTCCTCTAGGAACAAAAATGCCTTCAACCAAAATTAGCAGTTAGATTGAAGTTTTCATGAAGGTATAAAAGTTGCACTCGTAAGAAAAATCTTCTATTAAAAACACTATTCCTTCACAATAAGGGGACAGTATCTGATAAAAAAATTAGGACAAAATGCACCAAATCATAAAAAAAATTAAGATGAAATCTAAAATGCAGGACCATGAACATTGTTCGGACATTTTTGGCAAACATATAATGTGCAGAATCGAGGATTAAGAAAATAGGTACATGAAAGCTCCTAACGAATTCAGAGTGGGAAAGACAAAAGGAAACCCTCATGGAACCTCATACAGTTGACTTGCAAAATCAAATTTCATTTATTCTAATTCAATACACAGAAGGCAAACACAACACAGAAAAAAAAAAATCCTAAGTTTACCCAACAGAAAAAAGGCCTTCACAAATCTGGGAGCAACGATCTTCGAGTTCCCCCACTTCAAACTTTCAAAAGTACAAAAGAAATAAACCTTTCATGCCCTCTTCCTAGCTAACTGCATCACGCTGACAGAAAGAATAAAGCATTAACTAACTAATGCTGAACTCAGCTGCACATCAAGAATCAAGAGTAAAACAAAGGAAACTAACGCCAATTCAACTCACTACAATACGGCGCAACGAGAAATTCACTCGATGTCCAAATCACGCTTTAAAGAACATCATCGCGTTTAAATTTAACCATCCATACTATTCAATAGCAACTTAAGCATCCACAATTACTCGAACAACGACACAATTACACGATAGATGCATATACAGAGCGATTTCCACGAAAAACCCTAACTGTAAAACAACCAGAAGCATCTCCGATGAATTTATATTTCATTTCATTCATTCTAACAGTAACACTCATTTCTCATCGTAAACATTAACAGTCACTTATAGTTACTCCAATAACAATACATTAAACCGCCAACACAGTCTCGAAAACCCTAACTAACAACCCTGGGATTTCGCGAGAACGAGCTATTTACTTATCTTTGGTGGAGACGCCATACTTCTCCTGCATACGCGCAATCTCGTCCTCCTTCTTCTTCTGATCGAACTTCTTGCTCATCTTCGCTTGCTGATAATACAGCACGATAAGGTAGCGATTCGCCACGTTGAAGCCGGAGAGGTGATCGACGGCGGTTTTGGCATCGTAGATGTCCTCGTAGACGACGAAGGCCGTTCCGCGCGTGTCCTTGTTGGTGCCGATGCGGATCTGGCGAATGGCGCCGTATTTGCCGAAGATATCGTACATCTCCTCGCTCGTTATGTTGAAGGGAAGGTTGCGCACGTACAGGACGCGGTTCACCTCCGGCGGCAGCCGCGTGTTCCCCTTCCGGAGACTGATCGCCGCCATCGACGCTCTTTGGAAGCACGGAAAGTGAGGGAAATTTTCGAGAGAGCGAAGAAGAGAAAGAAAAAGGTAGAGATACGTATTGCTGGGTCTTTTATTATCTTTTGATAAGAGATTTATTTACTCCGCATTTTCTAACAAAATTGCTGTAGTTTCATTTTAAACTTTCTGAGTAAAATTGAGAGAGAAAATAAGTAAGTCTTAAAAAAAACGAAATTGCCTTTCAAACACAATTTCAATTTTTATTTCTTAAATATAAGCCAAACCCTCGTTTCAAATATTATTTCAATTTTATTATTATTATTATTATAAAATTGAAGAAAACGATAATAAATACAATTTTATTAATAAAATTAAAAATGCTATTTCTGCATTTGATTTTAAATTTTATAATAATAAAAAATTAAAAATAAAAATAAGATTAATTAAAATTATAATAATATTATGAATATTTTAAACATTACTATAATAAGAATATTATTAATAATGATGTTCCTATTATTTTTATACAATAATGTTAAAATATTATTATTATTATTATTATTACCATAAAAAGTTATGATCATAGTTATTATGATGATGTCATTATAATGAAGTATTCTTCTTCTTATCATTATAAAATTAAATAGTGTAAAGAACACTTTGTTAATAAAATTAGAGTCGTAATTTTTTATACAAAATATAACTTTACTTTAATTTAAAAAATATCTAGTGTTTATACATGATATACTAACGCATAAAGGTGAATTAATATTTTGTAATCATTCAGGCCACATGATTTACAATACATAGTTATATCAAATATATCACACATACATATAATAAGATATAGTTGAATAATTTATATTAAGATTGCATAAATATTCAACTCAATGTGAAATTTTTTACTCTTTTGAAAGACTTTTGTTAGTAACTATATCTTAAAAATGTTAAGAAAAAGTTTCTATAGATAGTTTATTCACTTATTTTAGAAATTTTGATATACAAATCTTCTTTAGTTGTTTACTACTTGATAATATCTTAATTATATCATGGGATGATATATTTGCATGTATATCATCAACATTATTTATTAAGTAGCTCACCGTTAAATAAATACTTTTTTAATTAGTTTATCTTGTTTGAGTAACTTTACCTTTTAATTAAGAAAGATTTTTCGTTTGAAGAAACTCACTTTTAAGTAGTAGTAGTCTCTAGAAGAATAATAATTCTACCTCTCACTCCCTCAAACACAAGTTTGATTCAAACACTTCAACAATACTACTTATTATATCATCCAAAAAGTTTCAAAATTATTAATGTTATTGTTTTATTAACTTAAACAACTGTATTTTTATTTGAGTCTTGAATAAAGTTTTTATATTTTAGAATCTTATACACTACAATTAGTTAGGGAAAAATACTAAAATGATGTAATTTTTTCTTTTTATTTGCAAAAGTAAAAAGCGATAAAACTTTATTTTTATTAAAATAAGCAAATTGCGCTATTGAGACATAATTTTATATATAAAAAAAATCATATTATTAGGATACATTTCTATAAAAAAATTACATATAAGTAGAAATCGCGAGGAATTTAAATTTAAAACTTTAGCACGACTTATTTATTTTAGTAAAAAGAAGTTAAATCACTTTTATAAATACAAATAAAAATTATACCATTTTAATGTTTTTACGACCAGTTAACGCTTAAGCAATCTCAAATTATTTAAGTAATATTCACTTAAAAAATAAATATTATAAAATTTAATAGACATGCGTAGAACGCAAAAAAAAAAAATATTTACATGACTTTTGTAAACAAACTAAAATATCCATATAAGTGGTACATACCAAAAGTTAACTTGGCAAGTTTGTTATTTATTTATTTATTTTGTGAATTTGCATACTTTGGTTGAAAAAGGTGTATAAATAACTTTTTCAACACAAAAATAACAATGAAATTTGTCCTAAATTTAGATAATATTAGGTTCTAAATTTCAAAATCTCATAACAGAAGAAAAATAATAAGTGGCCAACCACATTTTTTTGTCCTACTTTAACTCTAATCACGAGATATTATATTTATAAACCCACGAATTTTGTTGACCCTTTCTTTTAAACTTGATATTTTGAGTAAGTGTAACAAAATGTTTAATTTTATCATAGTTTTTTCATAGTTAAAATATCCTATAAGTAGATCATTTAGACACCTTCCAGTTATATTATGTAAAGGTAGTAGTAACAGACAATTTATCTTCCACAATAGTGGTAGCCCCATATTCTTAGGGTTCCTCGCCTCTCCACTCGGCCATGGAACAACATCAGGTACTTCTAACCTTAAAATCTGCACAAATTCTTCAACAACCGTAGAAGTTATAAGCATCAAATATATAATATTGAAAAAGAATTTGTGATGTTGTGTGTAATTATACTGCATAATTCCATTTATCAGTTTACTATACAAAATTTAGATGTTCATCACGGTAATTGGTAAATGGTTAATCACATTATGAAATGAAGAGTAAATATACGTAATTCTTACTTAAGTGTAAATAAAGAAGTGTTGGATAAATTGGTGTAAATTTCGTAATACAAGTAAGTTTTGTAAAATTGAGTTAGATTTAAAATTCATTTCTTAAAATGATATCAAAATTTATCTTAATAAAATTGTTGAATATATTAAGCCACTCACTATCGTGTTTTCAAACTATTTTTAAATATATAATTTCATGTACAAATTATGAAAATCTCAATATAAAAAATGTATATTAAATAAATAGATGCAAACTTGGTCTTTATAACAATAATATGATTGATACAGAAAAATGCTGATATGATATCTGTGCCTAAGTTTGGAGGGTGGGACCAAGAAGCAGCAGGAGCTATTGACTATTCAATGGTGCTCACCCAAGCTCGTCAAAACAAAAAGCATAGAAAAACCAGCTTTTCTAAAATCAGACGTAAAAGTCTTGAAAATGAAGGGGAGTTAGCTAATGCCAAACATGATCAAGCTTCTTTTCCTCAGGCTTATGCACATGAAGATATTCTGGTGAGTTACAAAATTTTATCTGTTTCTTCAAATTTCATGCTAGCAGTTTCAACTTGTTACAACAAATGACTTTGTTTTTGTTTTTGTCTATAAACAACTTAAATGTTTGACACATATGATGATGTATATTGAAGTTGTGCAGCTTGTAATTGGTTTGTGTTGATTATGATAATGCAGAGAAAGAAAAGGATCATCACCTACATAAATTGCTGTATTAGGCCTACAATAGCCATTGCTTGATGTTCAAATTGGTGACACCCTATTAAAGCATCAGGGATCCAGACTTGTAGTGTAAGTATATATGTAGATGAGACGAGTTAAATGAAAATTTCAAATTCTTACTATCACTGTGTATTAAATATTGTAAAGTATTTTATTAAAGTAATTTTACAGTTGTAGAGAATAAACAATGTATGTACATGAATGAAAAATATGAATTATCTATTTCTACAAATATACTTTTTGGAATTGTATACTACTTTTCCTTTGTAAACGTTGAAATTTTAACTATGAAAATGCTTGTAATTGATTTGAATGATTTTCATTCTGGTCAATATCAATCAATTAAAAATAAAATTAATTTATAATATATAAGCAGATATTAATTTTACTTTAAAGTTAATTTTATAAAATTGAATTAAATTAAAACTTATTTCTAACATGATATCAAACTTTAAGTTAGAATTTTTGACACAAAAAGAAATTTAATAAGTAACATAAATAATTATTTAGTATTTATTTAAAAAAAAATCCAAAATAGAATAGAATTATGGACGAGTCTCTTTAAGTTTGTTATTAAATAATTATTTTTTAAAATAATCAATTTTATTTGTTTGTTAATTTTTAAATATAATGAAAAAATAAAAATGAAAAAATTAGTTTCTATAACAAAAACTATTTAAAACGGATTCTCTTAAAATCAATTATTTTTTTGTTTTTTAAGAATAACTTCCTCTATTATCTAAAAGATAATCACTAAATTATTTTATTCTAAAACATGTTTTTAATCCTAATAAACAAACGGATCCATATCCATCAAATCTTATTTTATAATGTATGAATTGTACGATGTACCTAACCATGTATGAACATTTGATTAAAAAAAAAAATCTATGAACATTCAGAAAAAATAATTAAGAAAACACCTTAAATGAAAGACTCTTTAGATAAATATCACGATAAAAGATATAGACCAAACAAGGAGATTTGAATATATATATATATATATATATATATATATATATATATATATATATATATATATATTATAATTAACTTCAATCATAGTTAAATCTTAATTAACTACAAATATGGTTAAATAACTCCGTTTCCCGATAGAGTTAATTCAGCTTTTAAATCATATGTATATGTATTAAAAAATATGTTAAATGCCTAAAATTTTAAAGACATAAAACAGCTTACAGAAACCTAAAATGAAAAATAAACATAATTGTACAAACCTTTTCTATTTGTTTAATTTCAATTAGAGTGATAAGGTGGAATGAAGTTTTTGAAATAAAGATAAGTTAAATGATGTCGTCTGATGATAAAATAACATCATTTTTATTTTCTTTCTATTTTTCTTGACATGTTATTATTATTATTTTTTAAAAAATTTAACAAATTGATAATTTTGCAGAAATTAAAAACTCAAATGATATACGCGAATGAACAAAGGACACTTTGCTGGTAATAATGGAGAATAAAATATAGAATTAAGTTATTCTTTATTGGGATAGTTAAATCAATTTTTACATGTGAAATGCGTTTTTTTATATAATTTTTAATATTGTACTACATTAGAAAATCACTTTTCCTCACCGAAGCGTTCCAAAGCTCAAACTGCATTTTCCAGCAGCTATATATCCAAACAGGGTCCTAGGTGACAGAGATAGCAACTCACGACTCTGGAGTGTGTCTGGTCGGAACAGTGAGAAGACAGAGTATGCGATTCGTCACATCACAGTTCCTTCACCTTTTCTCTCTTACCTTCTTCACTTTCATTGCCTCTTCACTTTCACAATCCAACCAGGTTCGCTTCTCTATCTTACTTTTCTTTTTCATATTTTCATTTTCTGCTTTCTCTTTTGCGTTGACCAAAGTGTTAGAACTTCGATTCTCAAATGTTTCATCTTGCTATGATCATCGGTAACTGAACTTAGATTATCATTTCCTCTAGTTTTTCTGCTGAATTCGTTTTTGTCTTTTTGGAATGATTCAGTTTTGCGATGCTGGAACTGAATTTCCATCGTCCAAGTTGTTGGTCAAAGGAGGCACGGTTGTGAACGCTCATCAGCAGCAGATTGCTGATGTTTACGTGGAAGATGGTGTCATTGTTGCAGTTAATCCTGACATCAGGGTATTTGATGAAACTCCCCAGCAGTAGCAATGCTTCATTTGCTCTGTAACAGCTTAATTTTTTGCTATTTTCTAGTGATTGATTGGGTTCCATTCCCAGGTTGGAGATGACGTTACTGTCATAGATGCCCTCGGCAAATATGTCATGCCAGGTTTCAACCTATACAACTATAAACATCTCCTATTATTGTAAAGATCAAGGACATGTTTGGATGCAAGTTAACACGTTTTTGAAAGTTTCTATATTGGAAATATAATTTTTTTTTCTAATAGAGAAGCTCTCAAAAACTCTTCTAGCTTAGTTTGATGGTTTAAGTTTATAAGTAATCCGTGAGATGATTTTTTGAATTGGTTGAAACTGTAAGAGGTACATGAAAATTAAACTATTATTATTATTGTTATTATTAGTCTGATAGTATCTATGAATGCTCTTTTTGTTAATTGACCAGGGGGCATTGATCCTCATACCCATCTACAATCCGATGTTGGTTTTGCTGTAGCCGTTGACGACTTCTTCAGTGGTCAGGCTGCAGCATTGGCTGGTGGGACAACAATGCACATTGACTTCGTAATACCACTGAATGGGAGTTTGATAGCTGGTTTTGAGGACTATGAAAAGAAGGCAAAGAAGTCTTGCATGGATTATGGTTTTCATATGGTTGTTACCAAATGGGACGAAACTGTTTCCAGAGAAATGGAGCTCATGGTCAAGGAGAAAGGTCGTGATCTATTAGTTCCTTGCTTCAGTTTGATAATTTGGTTGATGAGTTGTGAGGGGTGAAGAATTTATTCCCGGAAGTACATATTTGTTCTATGATTGCAGGTATCAACTCTTTCAAGTTTTTCATGGCATACAAAGGAATTGTTATGGTCAATGACGAGCTGCTTCTGGAAGGATTTAAAAAATGCAAGTCTCTAGGTGCCTTAGCCATGGTCCACGCGGAAAATGGAGATGCTGTGTATGAAGGGCAAGAGAAAATGATAGAGCTTGGAATAACTGGTCCGGAAGGGCACGCTCTTTCAAGGCCTGCAGTGGTAAATTCTCAGATTTGTTCTTTGATGATGAATAATGAATTTACTGAGTAATGAAATGCTAAAATTGACATGCCTTGTTTCATTTTATCTTCTTCATTGTCTTACCAAACTATAACATATTTCAAGCTGGTGTCAAAATTTGGCATACTTATGATAACCACTGCAGTTTGGCATGTGTAGTTTCCGTTCTCATCTGTTTTGATCAACCACATTTAGTTGGTATTTGATTATATTGATTACTTGTTTTCTTTTCCTATATTTGTCATATTTATCATACTGTACATTCCCCCATTGGACTTTGTTGAACTGTATAGTTGGAAGCAGAGGCAACTTCTCGTGCCATTCGGTTAGCAGAATTTGTGAATACTCCTCTATACGTGGTTCATGTAATGAGCAGTGATGCAATGGAAGAAATTGCGAAAGCCCGGAAATCAGGTTCTTCTATCCTTAGTGACGGTCTCAATTTTTCTTCGTGTACGCATTCGTTAGGAGATTAGTATATTATTTTGGGGAGAAATGCAAAAAAAGAACATTTAACTTGAATTGATAGCTTCCATAAATTGGCTAACTTGAGAACCATTTATAATTCCACTATTGTGTTTTTACTGTTATCATAAAATGTAGAAACTCAGGACAACTCAAATCACTTGAACTTAATTGAGTCTGAGACTTTCTGCTTGTTGTCTTGTGTGATTGAGGGGGAATATTGTTTAGGTTTTTTCAAGTATCTTCTGTATTGAATAGACAAGAGCTTCTCAAGTAAAATTCCATTTCTGATATAGAGAGACTGGATTGTCTTCCTGCCTTTTACCCCTATCTTTGTTTTGTATTTTTCTGATTTGGAGGAGTTCTTATCAGATGTAGTTTCTCTCTCTCTTCATTCAATCCTGAAAAGAAGAGTTTTCTAATGAATGGCCACAATGAAGATGAACAAAAGGATCTTTATATGTCTCTGGATGAAATTTTAAGTTTTTATTGTTCCCCGATAACTTGGTTTTTTTAATAGTAAGGCAACTGTTTGTTTTCGTGCTGAAGGACAAAGGGTAATCGGAGAACCTATTGCCTCTGGGTTAGCCCTTGATGAGTCTTGGCTTTGGCATCCTGACTTTAAGATTGCAGCAAAGCAAGTGCCTTCACTTGTTTCAATGTTTTTTTTTTTTACTGTTTTTCTTATGTTGCTTTGAATTTTAAGAACATAAGCCTTCACGTTTCAGGTATGTAATGAGTCCTCCAATTAGGAAAAGGGGACATGATAGGGCTCTTCAAGCTGCCCTTTCAACAGGAGTTTTACAGGTTTCACATAATGATTCAGGCTTAAGTTCAATAACCATTTAAAGATAAGAGTTTGAGTTTGAGGAGATAATTAGTGTGGCATCGGCTACAAAATGCATCCTAGCATATTCATTATTCCTGCTCTATGTATTATATGTTCCCTGAACTCAGCTATGTACTCTTTTACAAGTTGCTTTTTGACCAAGGTTACCTTTTACAAATTTGCAGCTGGTAGGAACTGATCATTGTGCCTTTAATTCCACTCAAAAAGCTCGTGGAATTGATGACTTCAGAAAAATTCCTAACGGTGTCAATGGTAATCACACGAAAGTGCTGGAAGTTTGTGGCCTAAATACATTCTTGCCAATTTGAAATGTTTCCTTTCTAATATACATTGCAACCAAAATCTGCAGGTATTGAAGAAAGAATGCATTTGGTATGGGACATCATGGTGGTAAGACATCAATTACACCAGCTTTGCATCCTCTTTTTGTTAGGTTGGAGTACATAGGATAAGCTCTTAACTTGAACTTATGGTTTGTACATCTCACAGGAGTCTGGCCAAATAACCCCCTCTGATTATGTCCGGTTAACAAGCACTGAATGGTATATTTTCAGTTAATCAAAGTGAATATTAGCTTCCAGTTTTGTTAACAGTTTGGTAAAGAGGCCAAAAGCTAAAAGAATTACTGATTTTATTTTCTGTGATCATTTAAGTGCTAGAATCTTCAATATATATCCAAAGAAAGGAGCTATTCTCCCAGGATCTGATGCAGATATTATCATCCTGAATCCAAATTCAAGTTTTGAGATAAGTGCAAAGTCCCACCACTCTAGACTGGACACAAATGTGTACGAGGGAAGGAAAGGAAAGGTACATGTTTAACTATAAACTGGTCTATAAAACGATTAAATTTAGTGAACTGAGTGGAACATCAAACTTTTTGCCAGGGGAAAATTGAAGTGACTATTGCAGGAGGAAGAGTTGTTTGGGAAAATGATGAACTAAAGGTGTCTCCTGGTACTGGGAGGTACATCCAAATGCCACCTTTTAGTTATCTGTTTGATGGATTAGACAAGAAGGACGCTATTTATCTGAATTCTCTTCAAGCCCCAGTAAAGCGTGCCAAAACCAGCAGCTAAAAAAATCTGAGATCTTTTCCTAGTCAAATTCCAACGTTTTACCGTGTGAAAAAACAATGTCAATTTTTAATAATCTTCTATTGTTTGTTTAATGTGGTACTTAAATCTTGAGATTCTCCTAATGTATTAGTATTTAGCTTTGTGTGCAGATCAAGAATATGTAGTAATAAATGTATTTCACATTACCTGTTCCACTAATGTAATGTAAAATTGCAGACATTGTGTCAAAAGCGATAGGAGAAAATGGAGACAATAGCTTTAGTCACTTAAATTGATAACTAAAATAGTTATATTAAAATTGTGGTTGTTCTCTTCAAATATATTTAGTGAAATCTAAAACTTATTATGAATTATTCTTTTCATAATATAATAATAATAGTGATATAATATTTGTAGGTAAAAATCTGAATGCTATATATATGAATATAGATAATATTAAACTGAGTGATTTTGTTATATTAAATATATTTTTTTTGTTTTGTAATTAGTAACTTTTAACTATATTTACTGTGAAAATAACTAATGGATGATGGAAACATAAATTTTATATTAATCGAAATATAGAAATAAATTCAGGATTACATTCCTTATATACAATAATATATATAAAAGTAAACTTCTTTTATCGTAAATACGCATATTTTATCTTTAAATATATTTACAAAATAAAATAATAAAAATTAACTATTTAAATCTTAAAAATAACTCTATATGTATTTCAACAATAAAACGTCCTTTTTTCATATCACAGCATAATACAATTAATAGTCATTATTATTGATTTTATTTTCTTTTATACAAACTATTCACATAATTTTATCACTATCACAACATAATACAACTAATAACTATTATTACTAATTTTATTTTCTCGAAAGATACATAGGGATTCCAGTAGTTAGTATTAACGTTATTTAAAATGCAAATTTCCTGATTAAATGTTTCTTTTGTTATCACGGAATATTATATAATTTCTTATCTTCAACTTTAAATATAGCTATTTTAAAATAGATTTCACCAACAAAAATAATTAAAACCAACATTAAATTAAAATAATTCATAATATATTATTTAAATAATAATCAAAATGAAAATTAACAAATATATTTTAAAGACCATAATATCCCTGGAGAATATTAGGATTGAAAAGAAGAGGGAAATAACAGCGCTGCAAGTGTGACTAAAGCAGCTGTGCCTTCGCCTTCGCCTTTCGCCGCCACTTCTGAGATGGATCCGCCATTGTTATTAGGGTTCGAAGAAGTACCCAACGTGGTTGCAGAAACGTCGTCGTCTTCATCAAGCGCACGAAGATTGGTCCCTTGGTTGAATTGGGACGAGTGGCTCTTCGTCAAACGCGCGCTCTTCTCCAATTCCCCTCACTCTGTCTCCTCCGCTCTCCAACGAGTGAGTTTCTCAATCTCTTTCTCATAAGACACTGCAACTGTAAACCTAACCACGTTTTGTTTTCTGCGTTTCAGGTATCCACGTGGCGAAGTCGAGGTTCGTTGCCGGTTCTAATCGAAGTCACTGCTTCCATCATCGAAATTCAACTCAAAGACTCCTATTTCAGGTAACCCTAACTCCTCTAACCTTGTACCTCTTATTAACATTTTCTATTTCAAATTAGAAAATAATATATACGCATAGTACATTAGGTATCTGGTAAACTTTGAGCAAGTTTGTTTGATTTAATTGTAGGCAGGATCAATTGAATGAAGCTTCTCTTTCGGAGGAGATGCTTGCTATGCTGTATTGCATGGCTATCATGAGGTTTGCTTACTATGTGTTTCTTTGTTATGCTTCTTTTTTGCCATCAGTAGTCACTTTTTTTGAATTTTTTTTTCTTGCAATGTAATTGTTTTGCCTTTTGAAGGCTTGTGAATTGTGCTGTTGAGAAGACGCGCAAGAAAGAAGTGGCATCGATTGCAGTGGCTGCTGATGCAATTGGTATTCCGCGCATGCTGATTGATATTCGACATGGTGAACAAGTCTCTCCCTACTGTTGTTAATTATTGTTTTTGTTGTGCTGATAGAATGGGACATGATCTTCATAGTGGTCAAATGTCAAAGAACTTCACATAATTGTTTCTTTTATTCATTATGTTTAGAGGGCCATGCCTTTCTTCTTATTTATTGCTTTAATTGCAGAGGGATCACATCGTGAGCTTCCATCACTTAAGATCGTTCGTAGTGCTTCTGTCAAGGTATGTAAAGATCATTTCAGTTTGATTGATTGTCTGTGTCAACGATCTATAGGCTATGTTGTGATTAAATTCCTAGCATGTGGGTGTAGTCAATAATTGGGGTTAGATTGTTAGCATTCAGGAAGCAATTGTACTGAATATTCTTTCTCAATGTCCATGTGTAACTGTAACATAATAGTTTTGATATATGAAAGAAAATCTTGTTCTTTTAATGTTATCAAAAGACAGAGTACATGCATGTTAGTCAGTGAAATATAGGCTATATTTGCTATTGACTAAGTTATTATTTTCTGTTTTTAGTAACTGCTTGATTGCTTTCACACATTGATTTTTCCCTCCTGTGTCCATCTTTTTACATTGTTTATTGTTTAATTATTTAGCATTATAATGATGCAGTTCAAATAATAACTCGAACCATTAATTATGCAAGTTATACTCTAAACTCAATCAGGACCTTGGTAAAATGTACGTTTAGACTTCACAGGAATGTGAGTAAGAAACAAGGTGATTGTTTTATCACTTTCGATGTGCTAGCTTGACATTATCATGTCAGAAAGTGATGTTTGAAATCTACTTTGTGGTTTGGAGTCATCATCATCATCAGAATAAAGCATACTTTTTTTTTTTTTTATATATTTTAATAGATCCATGATTGAGTAGTCCTCTTTTAATTAGGAATTCAAACCTTGAACTACAGGATGTTCTTTTTTGGAGTAATTGGAGTAATTCATCATTTTTTATGAGTTGACAATAACACAAAGAAAATAGGAATATTTATGCAAATCGCTTTTTGATAATTTTCACATGAGCACTCAATATGGACAATTTCTTCCCATGTTCTTAACATGTATGGTTATTCCCAAACTCATCTAATGTTGGTAATAATTACAGGCACTTGATTGGTTAAAATCTTATTATTGGGAACCTCAGAGCAAAGCAATTCCTTTTCAAGGTGAAGGAATAACAAAAGTCAAGAAAGAAATTAAGTCAAAGATTCGTGAATTAGCTATCTCCTTGAAAGTCAATGGGAGTGTGCAGTTTAGTTCTTCACAGCTAAAGGGAAAACGTCTGTAAGCTTTGTTCATTTTCATCATATTTTGACTTTAGTCACTGTCTTGCACTTGTTTATTTGAAGTAGAATATCTTCCATTCTATGTAGAATGGAAGGTATTTAGTGTTGAAACTTGTGTCTATGGGAAAGAATGTGATTTAATGTCGAAAGCCCAATTTGAAAATTTGATGGTTGGAAGTCCTTTGCCCCATTATTTTGTGATCATGTATTCTATCTTTAGGATGCATAATATTGGCCTTTTGGATCTAGTTTTGTTTCTTGATAAACTAGTTTTCTTCCATCCTAGTCTTCAATGTACTATTCCAATTCCTCTCCCATCAGAAATAAGAAAGATTGTAAAAGTAATTGAAGAAACAATGATGTCCCTGCTGTTTTCTGTTTATTTTCAGAATGTGATGTACTTTCCATGTAGTTTGTGATTGAATTGTACTTTTTGTTTGTTATATAACTACATTTATCTAGCACCATCTCTCGCTCAAAAAAATAAAAATTAAAAAACCTGTATGCCAATTTAGTTTTCTGCTCATGGCTTGTTTTGTCCTCTCTCATTCGCTTAGCCTAACTTCGGCTTCATACTTTATTTAAATATAAGGATGAATTTTTGTAGTATATGGTAAGGTAACACATGTGAAGGAATTTTTGAATATTAATAAGTGTGGAGTTGATGGTGTAGTATTGTTTTTAGATTGCATTGTAAGTCTAGACAGGTTGATTATTTTGTTGATAAGATGATATTCAACTGCATATTTTTCCTGCACTTCAAGGTTTTACTTAAAGAAAAAGTTATATCTTTTGAAGAGCAACTCCTGTTTTAACAGTTTTACAATTTTTAGAATAGAAGATTTGTTGCTTTTGAAAATTCTGATGTGTTGTGTCTTTTCTCTTTAAAGGAGTCAAGCATGGTGAATTGCTTTTTGGGCGTAATAAGCTTTTGTCTCTTATGGTTGGCAAGAGTCAAACATCACGAACTGGAGGTATTATATTGTTCATATCTCTTAAAACAATAAAACTTATATTTTGTCTTTGTTTGGTATACCTTTGTGTGTGTGTAAAAGGGCGAGGGTGTGCAGAGGGATACAGGGCAAGACATTCTTTGAAATTGTCTAAAGACCATGTAGCAAAAAAATAAAGTGGAAAAGAAAGGATATGTGTCTACTTAACCTCTTTTACAGGAAACTGTTTTTCTGGGCTTCTTTCTGGGGTTTAAATCACAGATTGGATTTTGAGAGTTCCTTAGTGTATTATGCAAATAGATTGGTTTACCTGTTTTTGAGTGGGTGTTCTTTCCTTCTTTATCGTGGTTGTTCTGCATTAGGAGGATTCCTGACCGTCTCATTTTTTTTTCTTTCTTAAAGTGTTGGGTTTCCTTATAGCTGGTTGACCAAATAAATGAGATTCTTATGATATTCATGTACTAATTTCTTGTGAATTGCAATCCTTTCAGGATCTAAGAAACAGATTACGAAGATCTTGAAATATGTTATTCAGTTATATTCCTCCTTTCCTTCAGAGATTGTATCTGTGTTGTTGGAGTATCTTTTGAAAGCTTTAAGTTCCTCAGAGTTGGAAGAGAATGCAGACGATGCTTCAATTGGTCTAACCACAGAGAATGTTTTGGCTGATTGGAAGCCCGTCATACTCAAATTGTGCAATAAGGAACCAGAATTACTTCTGAATCTTCTCAAGGAAGTCCTTGATATGATTGAGACTCAGGAAGATATGAAGCATGAAAAAGGTTGGTAACGATTTTTTTCCTTATACAGCATCCCTTTTCATTATGTAGCGTTTCTGGTTGAAGTTTAATATCTGTTTGCTTTGGGGTACTTGGGATCTATCTTTCTTGTGTGCTTTTCCTCTTTGATGCCCTGTTCATTTTCTTATTAAATGACATACTTTGTAGGGCTTTTGTAAACTACTACTAATGGATATGCTGTTATGTTTGGGTTCCGTTAAGTATAGCTTCTGCCTTAAGCCCACAGGAAGTCATATATTGAGTCTTAAATGTTTTTGTCCTTCGTTTTGGTTTGGGTGTCTATTTTTTTTTCTCTTTGATAGCACATGATTTTAGTTTGCTTAGTTTCTTCTTTATCGACCTCAAAGCGTGTCATTTTTTAAAAAATTTTGGTAGATAACCTAAATATGGGGATTTCACAATCGAGGACAGAGTTTCGGCTCTCTTCTTTGGTTGCATGGCTTGTTGGAATTCTCAGTAAAGCTCCTTCTGGAGCAGCAAATATGCCAAAAGGAATTATGCTTGAGCTTCTTCGTAGATGTCTTCTAATATCACGACTTATGGACAAGCAGCTCATGGATTCAGCACTTCAGCTTATAGAACTGATAGATGACCGCTATTTGATGGAGAAAGTTCGAAAGCTCTCTCACATTAGTTTGTCGAATTTAGAGCATGCAGATGATCAAAGCTCTGTATTAACTTCAAATAACATTTTCAAATTTGAGGAATCTATACATGAAACAGCTAAAAAGCTAGAGTTACTTAAACATCAGGTTATGAGAAAGAAAAAACCAATGACGATGGATTGTGACACTGAAAAATCGCGGACATGGACTTTGGCAAAATCATGGAACCCATGTCCAATTGGAATGCTGCCCCGTGCTGTTGGGACATCCGGCTGTCTTCCCGTTCTCGACATTATCAACAATGAAAAACAGAATCAAGTATCGTCTGGTTGTTTACCCGTTGTTGACATTATTGACGATGAAGAACAAGATAAAGTATGGGAAAAGAAAGAGAATTGGAAATTGATCCCACATGATGCCAAGAGAGATGCCACAATAGACCTTCTGCATCTTGATAATTCAACTGTTAAGAAGATGAGGGAGACCAAAGAAGTTGGTGAATTAAACAATGAATTGCCACTGCAAGGGGACAAAGGATGTCTCATAGTAGACGGAGTTTGGAAGAAAATCACAGAAGAAGAGCTCCTAGTCATTGAGTCTTCTGTAAGGATTTTAGTTTAATTTATAGTTACTGCTTAGATCTTAGCTTAGCGAGATTGAATTCATTATATTTTGGTTATTTATATGCTTAGTTGTGTGTTTTATTTTAAAAAGTATGGTACCTATGAGATACAGGTGCCTGGCCTGAAATATGCAATTTCATGAACATAAGAAAATCATCATGTAACTTAATTACCTGAACCACATCGCATACCAAAGGAATTCCATTCTACATTCTTGTGCCCTCGCTCCATTTTCATGTTTGCTGAGTGCATCTTCAGTCGGTTGCAGTTGGACGCGAATGCTGTATCGTGGTAGAGAAAAGTCCAGCAGGGGCGACCTGAGAACACATGAGGTGAGCATTCTCTCATACAAGGCCACAAGCAAATAAAATATGCTTCTTGTATTCTGAATATGGTTCATGTGATCTCAGGACGACCCTGTAGAACCCCTCTACCTCAACATATTTGGGAAATATCTTTACCTTAACGCCAACCTTAAACATTGATTAATGTTTTTTCTGAATGTAATGGGTTTATCCAATTTCATTCAATGAATATATAGCCTTAAGCTAGCCTGGTACTTCTAGGCTTGAATGTACTACACCCAAGTACTTCTCATAAAAATTAAGGGGTTGTGTTAGAGTACAACTTTGTACTACTCGTTTTCGCACATAGCTCAAACGGGATGTAGTACTACAACTTCCCGTGGCGCACACGTTTATCCCAAAGACTAATATAAGTTGTTTCTTACATAGGTTTTATAAAAGATATTAAACCCAAAGCGGGTATTTTTCATCTCAGATTTGCCCGGAATGCCGTCAATTTGGATGTCATTAGGTGTCCAAGAATATAATTTTACTTTTAATAAAGTAAGGATTTGTATTAATAGGGACCGACAAGTATATCATATTATATTATACAGATATTCTAAATGTAGATAAAACCTAAAACTTACATCTTCGATTGGAAAATTTTTTAAACAAAAGTATTTAAAGTTATAAATGACATGTAAAAAAATCAATTCAGGTAGAATTTTGAGAAACTATATCAAAGGAAAACAATAATTAAACTTTTAACAAAAAATGTAATAATTTCTAGGAAAAATTATTATCATGCGTCGTCTTTTTAAAAGATAATAGATTAAGTCATTTTTAAGGTAATGTAATCTAATTTAATGTAAAAGAGGGCATCAATTAATCTGAGAACAATGGTTAAAAATTGGGGAAAGGAAAACAAATTTAATGTAAAAAAGAGAAGTAAATATAACTATCTAAGTGGACAAGTAAATGAGATTTAAATAGAAAAGAAGAAGAAAATAAAATGTTGAAAATAATTAATAATTTAGGAATTTTAAAAAGTATATAAAGAGTGATGGTATGATATATCTAAGACTATTTTAAATAAGAGTCGTTACATGAATTCTTATCAATTAAAATAATATTTAAGTGCAAATCTTAAGAATTTCTTAAAGTTGAAAAAAAAAGCTCTCTTTAATATAAAGAAATATATGTCTGTGGAAAATATTATTTAAAAAGATTAAAACATTAGTATATTATATTATATTACATTATTTTATGTGAGTACGTAAGGGTAGTTAACAAAGAACATATAACAAAAAGTTGTAAGAAAAGGATCTTAATATTTAACCATAATACTTACCATTCATTTCTATTAATTATCATCACTTTTCTCTTTAATATGTTTGAAAAAAGTTAGGGGAAAAAAAGGAAAAAGAAAAGGAGTCAAATGTTTTATGTGTACTCTCCAAATGGCGTAGCCCAAAAGAAGAAAATAAAAAATCCTTGGCATGGGAGCCAAATTCGAACAATCGATAATCACGAGGAATCAAAATGGCATGCAAACTTTGCATTGCAAAAATGCATTACTGCACTACTTTGACTGTGATTAGGAAAAAAACAAAAAACAAAAGGGCAATTGGTAAAGATTACAGATCAAAATGTATATGCATGCAGACATGGAAGAGAGTGAAAGGTTGGAAAAGCCTATGAAATTGCCCTTTCCATTTACTTTTAAATACACGACTATGCCTCATTTTTTCTAATCCTTTGCTTTCTGCACACTGCTTGACCTAAACTGTTGTCTTTCCTAGGTACAAACAACTCTCTCTCTCTCTCTCCACTAACCCTCACTTTTTCACCTTTTATATGCCCTCTCTCAATAACAAAGTTCTCAGAGAATAAGAGAAAGGAAAACTAATACTTGGTGTGAGTGATCACTGCTTCTGACAATTCCTTGCTCATATTCTAAAACAAAACAACTTTCAACAAACAACAATAATGTCTTAAACTTACGTTAATCTTATTTTTCTCACCACCTTGCACCAATTTGTCACCATGTTTACGTGAAGAGTGCTACTAATAAATGAAAAAAAAAATGGTATTTTACATATATGGGACCCTTTGGAAAAAGAGAGAGATATATAGTGTAAACGTAACCACACTTGCGAGACAAATGCATGAGAGGTAATGATGCAAAAATCCAAGTAATAGGAACAATTACTTTACATGTAAATGGTTGATACACTAAAAAGCTTGGTCCTCCGCATGTGAATTTTCATCATTTGGCTGAGATGTGGTGGTGAATTCTTCATCCACTGATGAGGCACTCCATAGAAGGAACCACATATGATTCATATGACTTTATTAAGGTTGAAACATCAACTCAGAACCCTCCCACTATGATTTTCTTTTCAAAAGAAAAATAATCGTTCCACTTTGAGTATAACATGATACAATCATTTTTCATTCTATATTCTATTATCTGCACTTCTTAGAGAATGTTTACCTTAGTAACTTCACCAGAAAAAGAAATTTTCATAAGATATTCAAAATTTCATAATATCAAAGTATATGTGTGTGTATATGTCTTTACAAATACTACACTGATGCAAACAAATCTGAACAAAAACATATCTTTGGGCTAATAAGGTTTTTTATGCATTAAGTTGATAGTTATAGCTAGATTCCACTTGTCTTTGTAAGGGTTGTTTATCCCCTCCATTAAAGGTACAATTGTGGCTGCAATCTTCACGAAAGAATTAGTTTTTAACTTTTGGTTTGGAGGTATTTTCAGTGTAAAAGCAGAAAACAAAAGTTTGGTGGTTGGTTTTCAAAACTCTTCAACTTCCAAAAAACTCTCTCTCTCACTCACTCACTCACTAACACACACAAATATATAAATAAAGAGCCACAGTTTCTGTTGTTCAAATTTCAAGAGCTAAATCATGGAGTTTAAATTAGCTTTTACAAAACCTCTAAGCTTTCAAACCTTCCCTTTTTGTTAATTAATCCAATAATAGTCACTTTTGGAGGCATCTTCTCTATATTAATTTAGTTGCAACATGCTGATCTTCACATGTTATGCATTTAGATTTGTGCATGATACATAAAAGACAAAACTCTCTCTCTTTCTCTTTAAAAAGGCATGCAGTGGGTCACATGGATGGAGATGGATCATGTGATGCAACAACATATGTTGCCCATTTCTACTGGAAACTGTAGGTGTACCTTGGTAACATTAACTTTGCAATATTATTAGAATCTTCTCCTTATTGAAAAATTATTTGAACCCTTCAGATTCTTAGCAGCGATGCAGGTATTTTAGAGCCTTCCTAACTACACATTGACCACCAAACAGTATCCAAAAATTCAAGATTCAAAAAGATGCATGCTTGGGTTTGAAGATGGAGCAAGCCACATAGTACTTAATTTCAACACATACATTTTCAAAGTAACAAAAGTGAGAAAGAAGAGAAGAATGTGGAAAGAAAGAAAGAAACTAGAAAGAGAGTGATGAATGTGACCTCTCCAACAATGGAATCTAGGGCTAGAAGGTTGTGCACAAGATCATTTTCTTCCTTCTCTCATGCATATATGTAATTAGAGGCAGCATTGAAAATTGAAATATGTATATACCTTATCTAGTCAAATGACAGAAGATTCACTTATAATAATTGTGCAGTGTATATATAAATACATTATTCCATGATTGATGACTAGAAGGAGCTACTTCTTCTACATGTTAGGTCACGGGTGTGCTTTGGATTGTACAAAAATGAATAAAGGTCAGAATGTTCTACCTTGAAAACTAGGTACAAAGCACTTTGAGAGTTTACAATTATATAATAACCTCATTTTCTATTATGTTCTATAGTTTTGTACAGGAGGCAAACTTTGACGTATAGCTGTAGTGGGAAAAGATTTAAAATGGTGATCCTCGTGATCACAACCCAACAGTGATCCCCACAAACATCCCTATGAAATAAGAAAAGGTATTTCTTCAGAAAATAAAAGGAAAATTACAACAGCATAATTCTTCAACAGTGTTTATCTTTTCTGGTTTCTGAGACACTTTTCCCATGCTGGAAATCAAAAAGTCATGATTTGGGTGATCTAAGAAAGTTTCTATCCCATCAATCCTTATTAGTACTTTATTTGAATGAGATTGTTGAAACATATGGATGAGATTAACTGGTCATCACTTATGTGTAAATCATAATCTTGAATTCTTGATATAGATAAGAATATTTGATAATGAAAAATAAAGACTAGTGCTATATATGAATAAAGATAGTTCATTTAACTTTTAGTATTGAAGCTGAACTTATCCTTTATCTCTACAACTAATGTGGAGTGATGTGTTTCAAAATTCAAGTAATTGATCACATGAAAGAATTATTAGTTATTCAAAAAGGTATCATTCAAGGGAACTTATCTGACTAAAATTTAACACAGAACAAATCAGTCCAGTTAAGAAATGAATTCTCTATTACACATTCAAAAAAAGCTTGAGAAGAGTTGAGAATATCTCCTCTTTTATTGGACAAAAAAATATGTAACACAGCAGGCTTTGGTTCTAGTTTCCAAGCAAAGACGAAGGTGGAGGAGAGGGAGGGACCAACAAATTGAACAACTTCTGACATTGATATAATAGTGGGCCAATGAATATACACAAAAGTAAGTATATTTTCTTTTTAATTTGGAGGACTATCACAAGCTTCCAAGTTTCAGTTCCACACAATAGTGTGTGTCATACAGACAAAAATACTTAAAATATCACCTTTCAATTTTAATTATTACTCTAGGAATTTGTGGAGGACATGAGATCTTTGTATCCACAGAAAAAAGATCACTGTGTTATGCAGCCTTCAAACTTTTTTAACTTCAAACTCAAATGAAATGATCTAGCAACTCCATCTCATAAGTACATTTTAAGTTTTGATTAATATGCCCTCATGCATCTTCTCTCCAAATTTTGGACAATATGTATAAAAATATATATCCCACTGGTATCACTCCAAAATAAAAATAGAAAGTAGCTCACATCTCTAGAGGCATCACAACTCACCACCACTGCATCATAGAGAACAATCAATAGCTAATTAATAGCTCATTGGATCTTATTATAGCTTATCCTAGAAAAATACATTGTTTTTACTGACATGGCCATATGCTTCTTAAAGTTAGTAAACTAACTACACACATGATAGAGGGGCTCGGACAAAGAATAGTTATTTAAGTAAATGTGTCATATGTTTCTGTTTCATAAAGTTGTAAAATTATGAGTAATGATACTTGCATATGTGCATAGAATAATACACTTAGTTAACATTTTTACTTTTTTAATTTCTTTTTCTTGTCACATCATATTGTTTATTATATTTTCTTCTGTATCTGTTAATTTCTCTTTATGGTCTAGTAGCATAGCACATAAGTATGCATGCATCATTTTTCAAATGTAATGTGAGAGAGAGTGAGTGAGGTTCTTTAAAAACTTGGCGGTGTGCTAAAAGTGAATGAAGAGGAGAGCTCCAAAGCATAGTATTGGAAGCAGCATTGTTTGGTTCAGTGATGGCTTTCACACTAGACAGGTGTGAAGATAGCATGGTGTTCACCATGGAGTCTCAGAAGTCAGTGCCTGCTCCCTTCCTGACAAAAACATACCAACTTGTTGATGACCCTCGCACAGACCACATTGTGTCTTGGGGTGATGATGAAACCACATTTGTTGTGAGGAGGCCCCCAGAGTTTGCTAGAGATCTTCTTCCCAACTATTTCAAGCACAACAACTTCTCAAGCTTTGTTAGGCAGCTAAACACCTATGTGAGAATAATGTCTTGTACATATGCACAACTTCTTTGTTCTCTATATATCCTTCATCATTGCTTTTGTGCTATCTTATCATAAGTTAAAATTTCCTGCAAGACAATATTTCACCCCTATTGAGTTAGATTTCTCCATCTACACTTCTTGACAAAGTTAACCTCACCATATTACTAATTCAGAAGAGTTTGGAAAATGGAATCTTCTGTAGTATAAAATCTTAAAAATACTATGGTCTTGTCTCCATGTTTTTCCTTCATTATTTGAACAAACAAGGCTATGTTATGACTGCCTAGCTAGTGACACAAGTTTCATGTTTGACTTATGTTTGTGAAACTGCACATATATATATATATACCTTTTCTCTTTTTGCAGGGTTTCAAGAAGGTAGCTGCTGATAGGTGGGAGTTTGCAAATGAATACTTCAGAAAAGGATCTAAGCACCTTCTATGTGAAATCCACAGGAGGAAAACCCCTCACCCCTATCAACAACATTACCATATGCATGACCAGCCACCACAGCTTCTTCAGCCAGATGAGAATCTGTGTTGGATTGATACTCCTCCACTTCCATCTCCTAAGGCAGGCAATGATATCTTAACAGCTCTTTCTGAGGACAACCAAAGACTGAGGAGAAAGAACTTCATGCTCTTATCAGAACTCACTCACATGAAGACTCTATACAATGACATCATATATTTCATCCAAAACCATGTAAGTCCTGCTTCTTATGAACAAAGAAGCGGCAGTGCTATTATGAAGCTGGTAGAATTGAAATCATCACCTCAAGCTCCAGATTTTATCAGACCAGCTAAGAGCCATATCATGGAGAAGTCTTTGGTAAGTTCTAGTGATGAGCCTAATAGTTCTGTGAAGCTCTTTGGGGTTCCTCTTTGTGGCAAAAAGAGATTGCACTCAGGTAACCTTGATCAACAATAATAGTATGTACTTCTTAGTCAGAACTTCTTCACACATTATGATTATCAGCTTTTGTTGAACAACTCTCACTGATTTTGTTGAGGCATGTATAGAAGAGGCTTGTGTTCAGATTAGCTAGACTTGTTTCTTTACAACTTTCTTCTAGATTATATGTTTCTGAAAAAGAAAAAAAAAAACAGTTGTTTTCTTGTTTTATAGTCCAAAAAAATAAATTAGCTTGTTAGTTAATTACCTTTTTTATCATTAATTTCTTCCATTAGTTCCTTAATTTCATATATAACACATTATTTAGCTAAGAACCAATTCCAAGACTTCCTCAAAGAAAGGATCCAAAGTAGTCACTACAAAATGACAACTATTCCAGCCAATATACTTCAATGCTCATTTTATAGTACGCCTCTTCACAATTGGGAATATTATTAAAATGGACAACAGTATATTTTTAACTGTATTATATATATATA